>Ga0308003_1001263_pt1 | contig 11164 bp, 9 predicted proteins | sample Neamet36_FD_203159 | JGI IMG/M metagenome (GOLD analysis project Ga0308003, IMG submission 203159) | Marine microbial communities from water near the shore, Antarctic Ocean - #36 | ecosystem: Environmental > Aquatic > Marine > Unclassified | place: Southern Ocean | collected 2014-06-06
AAACAGGCTCTGATGGCCTATATGGATGAGGATGGCTTTTTAACTGAGTTTAAAAAGACAGAAGCGTTTGAGCAAAGCATTGCTCAGTTTACTGGGGCTAAACATTGTGTGGTGGTGAATAATGGCACTATTAGTTTAACCCTAGCTGCGATGGCAGTTGGCGTTGAAGCTGGTGACGAGGTGATTGTGCCTAACTACACCATGATCGCCAGCCCTAACTCCCTAAGGATGTTCGGTGCAGTACCGGTGTTTGTGGACGTTGAGCCAGACACTCTATGCTTGGACATTGTCTTGGTCGAAAAGGCTATCACGGCTAAAACCAAAGCAATTATGTTGGTGGCTGCTAATGGACGTGCGCCAAGGGCAGGTATTGAGGCTTTTCAAAAACTTTGTGATGAGCGTGGTCTTTTGCTGATTGAAGATGCTGCCCAAGGCTTAGGCAGCTACTACCCAGATGGCGCCCATACAGGCACTAAAGGTTTAGTTGGCAGCTTTTCTTTTTCTGCTCCGAAGATTATATCCACGGGCCAAGGTGGTGCATTAGTCACTGATGATGACGGCGTCGCAGAAAGGTTAAAGCGCTTGAAAGATTTTGGCCGGGCCGGCGGTGGCAATGACATTCATGACAGCTTGGGTTTTAACTTCAAGTTCACCGAGCTACAAGCGGTGGTGGGTTTGTGCCAAATGGATAAGTTAGCAGAGCGGGTTGTGCGCAAAAAACAAATCTGGCAGCAGTATGCGGATCAGTTGGCTAACTGCCCGCAGGTAAAGTTATTTGCCCACGACTTAAAGATTACCACGCCTTGGTTTATTGATGCCTTGGTTGAAAAAAGAGAAGCGCTAGGAGCCTTTCTAAAGTCAGAATTGATTGGTACTCGGGTGATGTATCCCCCGATTGCACAACAAAAGGTTTATAATCTTGCTGGCAGTTTTCCCGTTTCTGAAAATATTGGTGAACATGGCTTGTGGCTGCCCTCCTCTAATCAATTAACAGACGCTGATATCACTCGTATATGTGATGCTGTGAAGGTCTTCTACGCTTAAATGACTATTTTAAAAGTGCCTTTGGTTTTTGCTCCGGTGGTCATGTCTGGGGGTGTGGGTAGCCGCTTGTGGCCCTTGTCTAGAGCATCTTACGCCAAGCAGTATCAAGTGCTGGTGGACAACAAGCTTGAGCACACCATGTTGCAACAGACGTTTGCTCGGTTGCGTGGGCTTGACCAAGTCAATAGTCAGCTTATTTGTAATCAGGATCACCGGTTTCTGGCAGCAGAACAGTTGCGTAGCCTAGGCCAAGAGGCTGATGTCATATTAGAACCCATGGGCCGTAATACTGCTCCTGCAGTCATTATAGCGGCCTTGCGTTTACAGCAGATGAATATAGACGAGCCCATGTTGGTGTTGTCTGCTGATCACGATATTGCTGATGTGCCAGCCTTTCATGCCGCTTTAAGTTCAGCTCATGCATTAGCTGTTGCAGGGTTTATAGTTACTTTGGGCATTACGCCTAGCTTTGCTTGCACAGGCTATGGCTATATTCATTGTGGTGATCCTGTGCTGAATGGCTTTGGTGTAGAGAAATTTGTCGAAAAGCCCAGTACAACTGTGGCCCAAACTTACTTAGATTCAGGTGACTATCTTTGGAACAGTGGCATGTTCATTGTCAAGCCCAGTGTCCTGCTAGCAGAAGCTTTAGCCCTGTGTCCAGCATTGCTTGAACAGTGCCAGGGTGCCCTTAATGGGTCTGGCAAAGATTTAGATTTTATCCGTTTATCTGTTGCTGAGTTTGAACAGTGCGAAAGTATATCCATAGACTATGCCATTATGGAGAAGACCCAAAAAGCAGTGGTTGTGCCGGTGGCCTGCGGTTGGAGTGATGTGGGTGATTTGCAGTCTCTTTGGCAAGCTAATGCGAAGGACGAATGTGGCAATGTCAAACAAGGTGATGTTGTGGCCATGGATAGCCATAACTGTTTGCTTAAAGCTGATAGCCGTTTGCTTGCTGTGCTGGGTATGGAAGATATTGCCATTATTGAGACTAAAGATGCAGTGCTAGTAGCCAAGCTTAACCAGGCGCAGCAGGTCAAAGAGATAGTGGCTAAGTTAGCTGGGAGAAACGAATTGAGTCATCAACGAGAGGTATATCGCCCGTGGGGCAGTTATGACAGTGTTGATAGCGGCCCGAACTACCAAGTAAAGCGCATCAGTGTTAAGCCCGGGGCACGACTAAGCCTGCAAAGGCATCAGTTTCGAGCTGAACATTGGGTCGTCGTGCAAGGGCAGGCCAAGGTGCATGTGGATGGAGAAGATCATCTGCTTAATGCCAACGACTCTATTTACATCCCCAAGGGTTCAGTGCACTGTTTGGCCAATGAAACCCATGAGGCGCTGCACTTGGTTGAAGTACAATCGGGTAGTTATTTGGGAGAGGATGATATTGAGCGTTTAGAGGATGTTTATGGGCGGCATTAAACATGCTGTGTACGTGCGCTTGTTGGGTGGTTTGGGTAACCAGCTGTTTCAATATGCAATGGGTAGAGCGTTAGCAGATGCAAGGCAGGTGGAATTGGTTCTGGACCCTCGCTTTATATTACGTAAGGGCTGCATTTCTGGGCTGGCTATCGATGAATTTGCCATCAGAGCCCGTTATTTAACTGATACGGAAGCTGCTTATTTTAAAGAGCCCATATGGAAGTTAAGTCGCGCGTTAAGGCGCCAAATTAATCCTTGGCTGGGTTATTATCACGAGACTGTGCATAGTTTTGATGCTGCAGCACTAGCCCAGAGCCTCGAGGTAATGCTGTCTGGCTTTTGGCAATCTGAACGCTATTTTGCTAACCATGGACACCAGTTGCGAACTGACTTAGTACTTAAGAGTCAAATGCCTTCAGCCGCGGTAAAGCTGGCTAAGCAGATGGCTAGTGGTCCAAGTGTGGCCATGCACGTGAGACGAGGCGATTATTTAACTGACCCTAAAGCGTTGGTTAAACATGGGGTAACTAGCGCACACTACTATCAAACGGCGCTGCAGCTGATGATTGAAAAGTTAGGCGATGTTGATCTGTATGTGTTTTCAGATGACCCCGATTGGGTGCGAACCAACATCCAACACCCCAAAATTATTTTTGTGTCGGACTTTGGTTTCTCTGCCGAGCAAGATCTTTGGCTCATTAGTGCATGCCAGCACCAAATTATTGCCAACAGTTCCTTCAGCTGGTGGGGAGCGTATTTGAATGACTATGCCAGTAAGATTATTGTTGCACCCCAACCTTGGTTTGATGCCAAGCATATGGCACAACAAGATATTATCCCTGCTGATTGGAACACCTTGGCAAAATCGTAGAGGGTACCCTGATGATTATAATGATGACCTGTTGATGAAAATGCAAACCTATGTAATCAATCTAGATCGTTCTGCTGATCGCTGGCAGCGCATTCACCACAACTTGTCTGACTTAGGTGTGGCACACCAGCGTGTTGACGCTATTGATGCTCAGGCGCACAGTTTGGATGACTCAGGATATAATGCCACCCGTAATATGGCTGAATACTTTTTGCCACTAAAGAATGCTGAAGTGGCCTGTTATATGTCCCATTTAAAGGCATTAAAGCAATTTTTGGCAGATCCTTCCGTTGAGTATGGGTTGGTTTTAGAAGACGATGTAGAGCTGTTAGAGACATCAGAGGGCATGGAGGCCATTGCTAACTGGTTGGGCTGTAATAATGCTGGCGTTGTTAAGCTCTATAGCAAGCGGCGTGTTTTTGGCAGCCAAGTAGGGCACTTATCTAAAACCACCATTTTGAAGCCTTGGTGCATTCCCCTTGGCTTTCAAGCACAGCTGTGGAATCGTTTAGCGGCACAAGAATTTGTTAATAAATGCACAAGTTTCTATCAGCCAGTTGATGTTGAGTTTCAGTTTAACTGGCGATATGATTTTTCTGTGTATCTGGTTGATGAAAATAAGGTACGTGAGTTGAGTGCTCAAGTGGGCGGCTCTACCATTAGCCCAAGCAAAAAGAAATTAGGCTGGGCCAAGCTACGATTAGAAGTAGTTCGTCCATGGTTTAGATTTAAATTATTATTAAAAGTGATTCGTTATGCGTTAACAGTGTTCAGGGGTAGTTGATGAAATTGAGATTGCATTTAGCCCGCTTAAGGTTGCTGAGTTGGGGCATTACGGCAACGCCACTGCGAGAGGGTGAATACGATACTGAAATTGAAGGAGCGCCTATTAGGCTCAGCCATTCAGGCTTCAATACCAAGTGGTTAGCGCAGCTAAACATACAACCTAAGGTGGTGTTAGAACTTGGGTCCTTTGATGGTGGGGATGCGTTGCGTTTTGCCCGGGCTTTTCCTAATGCCCGCATTGTTACCGTAGAAGCAGATCCCGTGCGGGTAGGTGTGGTGAGTAAAAACTTAGCTCACACCCATGCTGAAGTGGTGAATAACGCCGTGTGCCTAAAAGATGGGCCAATAGACTGGTACACCTCAAAAATTGATGGCAAAGTGGATGGTCAAGGGTCCTTGTATCAACATAGTGACGAATACAAAGAAAAATTCCCGCATATTATTCAAAACGACGAATGCGTAACGGTGAATGGCCTGAGCTTTGAAAACCTATGTGATGCTAATAACATAAGCAATATTGACTTTATGCACATGGATATCGAGGGTGCAGAGTATGATGCCATATTAAGTATGGGATCTCATCGACCAAAGCTGATTTTTATGGAAATGCTACCCAATTATTTTGAGAAGGTGGAAGGTGTTAAAGCCATTGAAAAGCTACTAGTAAGCTTTGGCTACACTCTGGTGGCAAGGTTATCTCAAGATAGGCTTTACATTCATAAACCCTGAAACGCCGACGATGAAAACAGAGAAGACCGTGACTGACAATATATTTTTTAATAGGGCAGACCTAAAACATTGTGGTAGCAATGTTATTATTGGTAAAACGGCGAGAATCCGATATCCAGAATTGGTCTCAATTGGCGATAACGTCATCATAGATGACTTTACTTATATTTCGACACAGTTAGAGGTGTCATCTTTTGTGCACATCTCATCTGGGTGTTCGATTATTGGTGGACGTAACGCCATGGTATCTTTTGGCCAATTTAGTACTTTAGCGCCAAATGTGGTGCTGGCTGCTGGCAGTGATGATTATATTGCTGGCCTTGCGACTCCCATGGTAGCTGAAGAATTTAAGGGTGACGTAGAGATTGGTAGTATACACATAGGTGATCATTGCATTGTGGGTGCCAACTCCACCATTTTACCTAATGTATCTTTAGCCACTGGCGCCAGCGTAGGCGCCAATTGTTTAGTTAAGCATGACTTAGAAGGTTGGGGCTTGTATGCAGGCGCCCCAGTTCGCCGAATCAAGCAGCGAAATGCTGAAAGAATTTTGGCACTAGAAAAACAATTTAGAAACAGTAAATAAACAGCGCCCATGCTTGAACATAGTGAAGAAATTAAAGTAGGTATATTACCCCACGAACTGAGATACCAAGTAAAGTTAGGTGGTGTGCCGCTTAAATCATTAGATTGGCCAGGGCAAGTTGCCCCAACAAGCGGCACCATAGGCGATTTAGCGGCCGAAGACCACGTGGTGGTTTATCCATCGTCTAAGCGTTTATTGCGCAGCTTTGGGCCTCTCAAGTGCAAAGTTGACTTGCTCATGTCTGAACCGTTAATCATCCATGGTAAGTACTATAAAAATATTTGGTTGTTGCGTCACAAATTCAATTACATTCTATGCCGTCATCAGCATTATGCAGCTAGGTACGCCAATGTGATTCAGTTTATCGTGGTTGAATCTTGGGTAGACGGTAACCAATTACCGTGGCCACCAGTAAAAAAATACAATTGTTCGCTCATTGCTTCTGAAAAAATACACCTAGTCGGGCAAAAGTTGCGCCACACAGTGGTTGACTGGATCAGTAGTGTTCAAGCAGACGTTCATGTCATGGGCAGAGGCTACCAGCCCTTTGAGTTAAAACAAGATGGTTTGTTGCACTACCATTATTCCGTAGTGATTGAAAATGTTCCAGAACCTGATTGCTTTACTGAAAAGCTATTAGATTGTATGTTATGTGGCACTTTACCTATATATTTCGGACCCAAAAATATTGGTCATTATTTTAATTTACAAGGTATGATCTGCTGCCAATCTTTAGCCGATTTTCAGGCAGCAATAATAACTACTGCTAACCCACCCAACGAAATTCAGCGAATAGCTATGGCAGAAAATAGGCAAACAGCATTGATTTATAGCAACTTTCAGCAGCGAATCGTTGACGCAATTCGACACAAGGACAATGAGTGATAAAGTTAAACATGGGTGTGGCAACTTCTAAAAATGTACAGGGGGCTTTTTTTTGGCTAGTGTCTATTTTAGCATTTATAGTTCCTGCAACAAGTATAAACTCATCCGATGTGTTTTACCTTGGTTCGGCTGGTTTAATTCTTTTAGGTGTGATTGCCCTTTTCGTGAACACAGACCCAAGGCCTTTAACTAAGTTAGAAAAGTTGATGATCTTAACTTGGTTACTCTATCCGCTTGTAACAGCCTTGGATTTTTGGCTCAGAACGGGTTGGAACTGGAGTCAGTTCCAAGAGCCCAGCCGGTTTTTGTTAGCTTTACCTGTATTCTTTATGGTTAGGCGCTTTGGTTTGTCAAAATGGGCTATGAAGTGGGGCGTTTTTGTAGGTGCTGTAGCTGCAGGTTTGTGGGCATTTTATCAAAAGCAGGAGCTTGGGATTGAGCGTGCTTTTGGAGGGACTTCTTCTAATGTGCATGTGTTTGGTGACATTAGCTTGTTACTGGGTTTTATGTCAGTAGCGCTGTTCCAGCCAGATTGGAGTAAAGATTGGCGCTGGGGGTGTTTAGTGTTGGTTTCTCTTTCGTTAGGAGTTTTTGGGTCTTTAGCTTCTGGAACCAAAGGTGGATGGATTTCCGCACCTATATTTTGCTGGGTGATGGTTGATTTGGTCCGTCACCCAACATATGCCAAACGTTTAATGGTACTAGGTATTACTGCTGCAAGTGCCATTCTCATATGGAAGTTTTCCCCTTTTATTCAAGCACGGGTAGGCAATATACCTCTTGTAATTGCTACATATTTTGAAACTGGTCAAGTTACTGATGGCTCAGCAAGCATCCGTTTGGCTTTATGGCATACTGCAACTTTAATATTCACTAACAATCCATTTTTTGGAACTGGTATTGACACTTTTCATACTGCCAAGTTGCCATATCTTGATGCAAATCTTGTGCCCTCAGTGATTGGTAGCTATGACCCCCACAGTCAATTTTTCAATGCTCTGTATGAATTAGGAATATTTGGACCGATAACTATATTTGCTATTTACGGAGTGTTTATTTTGTACTGTCGGCAATTTTTGCTTCAAAACAAAGCTTTTTCTACTGCTGGAATACTTTTGGCCTTAGGTTTTATCGACTTCGGACTGGTCGAGGTGATATGGAATATTAATAATGCTGGGGTATTCTTCACTATAATGATGGTCTTGATCACAGGACAACTGTCACATGAGGCTAATACAAGATCAATAGATTACTAGTTGGCCCTGAGTAATATTAGCAATTACTGGTGTGACTAAGTCACTAACGACTCTGCTTAAAAGGTTGGTATCACTATAAACTAATTTGACCATCTGGCTAGCGGCACACTAGCTATTATTTTTGCACAAGCTTTGCTCTGGTTTGATCCAAAAGAGATTTTTGTGTGCTACTGCTCTAAACTTCTCCGATAGGTAACATTGAGTTTAATTGGTCGCTAACTGCGGGCTACAAAATAGGGATTTAAAATATCTGCTTTACCATATTGCATAGGGCTACCGTCCACTTGGGCCACCTTGCCGCCACTTCCTTCTAATACGGCTTGTGCGGCGGCGGTGTCCCATTCGCAAGTCGGTGCAAGGCGTGGATAGATATCTGCCTCACCCTCGGCAATGCGTATTAACTTCAAAGAACTACCCGCTTGTATTAGGGCGGTATCACCTAAGTTAGCAATAAAATTGCGGGTAGCCTCATTAAGGTGGCTCCTACTAGCAACTACACGCATGGGCGTCTGACTTGCCTGGGTATGCAGTTGCTCTAGGGTATTGTCTCTCAAACGCCAGGCCCCTAGGTGCTTCCCCCCCCAGTAAAGTGTCTGATCAATGGGTGTAGACACAAAACCAAAACTGGGCGCATTATCTTCCATAAGGGCTAAGTTAACGGTGAACTGGCCGTTGCGGTTAATGAATTCTTTGGTGCCATCTAAGGGATCAATGAGCCAATAACAATTATGCGTTTGTGGCACTATATGAGATGCGGGGTCTTCTTCAGAAACGATGGCAATATTTGGGGTTAGCTTGGCCAAGCCGTCTATTAAACAATAGTGCGCATCAAGGTCTGCCTTGGTGACAGGGGAGTTGTCTGTTTTGGTTTCTATGCCAAAGTCGGCTGTTTGGTAAACCTGCATGATGGCTTCTCCAGCTTGATGAACCAGTAACTGCAGGGCCTTAAGTAGTGTGGCATCGGCTAAAATAGCTTTGGCTTGTTGCATGCTTATCTCCAGTTATAGGTTATAGGTCTAGTTGTGATAGCAACTGGTCAGCCAGTTTTTCGGGTGTGGTTTTTGCAGTGCTCAAAGTAAACTCTGGGTTCTCAGGCACTTCATAGGGGCTATTAATGCCCGTAAAGTTAGGGATTTCTCCCTTACGGGCTTTCTTGTATAAGCCTTTGGTGTCGCGCTGCTCTGCCACTTCTAGAGGCGTGTCTAGGTATATTTCAACAAATTCGTGGGCTTCAAAACGTGAGCGTGCAACCTCTCGTTCAGCCTTGAAGGGTGAGATAAATGCGGTCAATACCACTAGGCCTGCATCAACCATGAGGTGAGCCACTTCAGTAATGCGACGAATGTTCTCAATGCGGTCTGCGTCTGTGAACCCTAGGTCGTTATTAAGTCCGTGACGCACATTGTCACCATCTAAAATGTAGGTGTGAATACCTTGCTGATGCAGTTTTTTTTCCACTAGGTTGGCAATGGTGGACTTACCTGAGCCACTTAAGCCAGTAAACCATAACACCTTACCCGTGTGGCCATTAAGTTTGTGGCGCTGAGCCTTGTCAACACTTAGGCTTTGCATGTGCACGTTGGCGGCGCGACGTAAGGCAAAGTTAATCATGCCAGCAGCCACTGTGGCGTTGCTGAAGCGGTCTACTAAGATAAACGCACCCAGAGGGTGGCATTGTTGATAAAGCTCGTAGGCTACGGGTTTATCAAGGCTTAGCTTGGCCACCACAATGTCGTTTAACTCTAAGCTTCGTGTGGGGCTTGTTTGTAGGGTATTGACGTTGGTTTTGTGTTTAATCTCAGTGATCTGAGCATTAACCCAGTTGCTGCCAATCTGCATGCCATAGCTGCGGCCAATAAAGCCTTGTTCTTCAGTCATCCATACTAAGTCGACTTCAAACTGATCCGACACTTCGCAGGGGTCTTGGGCACTGACGATCAGGTCCCCACGGGAGGCGTCAATTTCTTTGTCTAGGGTGAGGGTCACGGCTTGACCACATTGGGCTTGATCAAGGCTTTGTTCAAATAAAATAATCTCAGCAATTTTTGCTTTTGCGCCACTGGGTAGCACCCGCACTTCGTCACCTAATTTGACTGTGCCTGCAGCAATGGTGCCCGCAAAGCCTCTAAAATCAAGATGGGGGCGGTTGACCCATTGCACGGGGAAACGCAGGCCATGGTCATTGGCTAAGATAGGAATAGGCGCTGTTTCTAGCATGGCCATCAGTGTTGGGCCACGAAACCACAACATGTGCGGCGATCGGTTTACCACATTGTCACCCTTAAGGGCCGATATGGGGATGGGGGTGATGGTGGAAAACTTTAATTGGCTGGCAAATGACTCAAAATCAGTGTGAATCTGGTGAAATACACTTTCGTCATAACCGATTAAGTCCATCTTGTTAATGGCCAGCACCACTTGTTTGATGCCCAATAAAGAGCAAATAAATGCATGGCGCTTGGTCTGTTTTATCACGCCTTTGCGGGCATCAATTAAGATCACAGCAAGGTCTGCATTAGAGGCTCCAGTGACCATGTTGCGGGTATATTGTTCGTGTCCTGGGGTGTCGGCCACAATGAACTTACGTTTGTCCGTATTAAAAAAGCGGTAGGCCACATCAATGGTAATGCCTTGTTCGCGCTCAGCCGTTAGGCCATCTACCAATAAGGCAAAGTCGATATCGCCACCTTGGGTACCGTAGGCAAGAGACTCTTGTTTAAGGCTAGCCACCTGGTCATCAAATATACATTTAGCTTCATACAATAAACAGCCAATGAGGGTGCTTTTACCATCATCTACACTGCCGCAGGTGATAAAACGTAATAAATCTAGGTCGTTCTGTTGTTGCATAAACTCTTCTATAGCCGCACTCGTTGTGGGTGACTTGGTATTAGAAGCTGCGGTGTTGCTGCGCATTAGAAGTAGCCCTCTTGTTTCTTCTTTTCCATAGACGCGCTGCTATCACTGTCAATGGCTCGTCCTTGACGTTCACTGGTGCGAGCTTTTAGCAACTCTAGAATAATTTCTTCAAGGGTGCTGGCTTCAGACTCAATAGCACCTGTTAATGGGTAGCATCCAAGGGTACGAAAGCGCACATTTTTGATCTGGACTTTTTCACCTGGCAATAATTTTAAACGCTCGTCGTCCACCATCATGAGCATATTATTACGCTCAATTACGGGACGCTTCTGCGCATAATAGAGGGGCACAATGGGGATGTTTTCTCGATAGATATATTGCCAAATATCTAATTCAGTCCAATTAGAGATAGGGAACACACGAATGCTTTCACCTGGATGTTTATGACCATTGTATAAGTTCCATAATTCAGGGCGTTGATTTTTTGGATCCCATCGATGGGCTGAATTACGAAAGGAGAATATGCGCTCTTTAGCCCGACTTTTTTCTTCATCGCGGCGCGCCCCACCAAAGGCCACATCAAACTTGTAATGATCAAGAGCTTGTTTAAGCCCTTGCGTCTTGGTGATGTCCGTATGCAGGGCACTACCATGTTGTAATGGGTTAATGTCCCGCTCAATGGCTTCTGGATTAGTGTGCACAATTAAATTCATGCCTGCT
>Ga0308003_1001267_pt1 | contig 11152 bp, 5 predicted proteins | sample Neamet36_FD_203159 | JGI IMG/M metagenome (GOLD analysis project Ga0308003, IMG submission 203159) | Marine microbial communities from water near the shore, Antarctic Ocean - #36 | ecosystem: Environmental > Aquatic > Marine > Unclassified | place: Southern Ocean | collected 2014-06-06
GGAAATGAAGATTATGCTCATATAACAGATGATTCTATAGGAATAGTTGGTTCGTGGAATGATTTACCTAATACGGGGGGAAGTGGAGCGTATCAAGCCAAAGGATATATCGTAGAATACGGTGGTATGCCTGGAGATCCAGTTTTAAAAATTTCAGCAAGTACAAGTATTTATATTCCTCAAATAGTATCAACAAATAGTGCAGAAATTTGCTTTAATAGTAGTGTGTTATTAACGGCAACAGTAACAGAGGGAGCTGTTTTTTGGTATGATGCAATATCTGGAGGGAATCTCGTAGGAACAGGAAGCACATTTACTACACCACTCTTAAATAGCTCTACAACTTACTACGCAGCAGCTTTTCTAGAAGGATGCCCAACATCAGATAGAGTCGCAGCAGAAGTCATTGTAAACCCATTACCTGTAGTTACCAATCCTTTAGTCGTGTCGATTTGTGATGACGATCAAGATGGTTTTGTAACCATAGATTTAACCACTCTAAATTCTGATATTTCTGTTGATTTTTCTAATGAAACATTTCTGTATTATCCAAGTCAAATAGATGTAGAGAATAACACAAATGAAATTATTGACCCAACTAATTACCCCAATGTCACAGACACTAACGATTCGGTTTGGGTAAAAACCACAACTGTTAATGGATGTTCTATTATTTCTCAAGTTAATTTAGAAATAGCAACTACAGTCATTCCAAACACCTTCGAAAGAGCATTTGAAGAATGCGATGATTTCTTAGATGTTGATGGGGATAATAATGCTAGCAATGATGATACTGATGGAATAGCGACATTCGACTTTAGCGCTGTAACTAATGATATTGTGGCGTTGTTTCCCGTCTCTCAAACCATTACTATTTCTTATCATGAATCTTTAGTTGATGCTAACAATGCGTTGAATAAAATAACCAATAACAGTGATTATAGAAATGTTAATTCCCCAAATACACAACAAATTTTTATCCGAGTAGAAAACCCTTTAAATAACGTGTGTTTGTATGTTGGTTCTCATATTACACTTACAGTAAACCCTGTTCCTATTATAAATTCACTTCCTAATATAAAACTGTGCGACGACAATACTGATGGTAATGACGCCAACGGTTTTGTTCAATCTTTTAACTTAGAAGAGCAAAGCTCTAACATCCTTGGGTCTCAAGACCCTAGTAACTTTACGCTAACGTATCATGAATTAGCCTCTGAAACTATTTCTGGAGCTAACGCATTGAGTTCTCCCTTTACAAATACAAAAGTAAATCAACAAACTATATTTGTTAGAATATTAAATAATACAACAGGATGTTTAATAGATAGACTTAGCTTTACGGTACATGTTAATCCATTACCAAGTATCGTAAATACGGTTGAATTAAAACAATGTGATGATGACACGAATGGTTTTTCTTCGTTTAACTTAAACGAAGCTGCTTCGGATATTTCTACAAATTTCACCAACGAGACTTTTGTCTTCTATCCAACACTAAATGATGCTCAAAACGACACAAAGAGTTTTACTCCTTCAGAAGCACTTACGTTTACGAATAGAACTGTTACTTCAGACATTATTTGGGCTAGAGCGATTTCTGATTTTGGATGTTTTCGTATTTCTGAAGTTACATTAGTTGTTTCTACAACAGGGCTTCCTGTAACATTTCAACGCGCTTTTTCATCTTGTGATGACTTCCTTGATATGGACGGAAATGATACTGCGAACAATGATGATACGGATGGCATTACTGCTTTCGATTTTAGCTCAGTTACTCAAGAGGTTATCGATATATTTCCAGCCACACAACAGCTTACAGTAACATATTACAGAAATCAAGCAGATGCATTGGCTGAAATTAATGCTATTGCAGATATTTCTAACTATCGGAATATTGGATACTCAAAGACGCAACAGATTTATATTAGAGTGGATAGTAATTTAGATAATGATTGTCTTGGTTTTGGTCCATTTATTACACTAACGACTACCTCTGTTCCTTTAGCTAATAATTTAGTTGAACCAATTATTTTATGTGATGATTTTAATTCTGGAGCTTCTGATGATGGAGAAAATGTTGCTATTAATTTAAGAGGTACTGTCAATGAAATATTAGGGACTACTCAATCTGAAACTGATTTTATTGTAACCTATCATAACACGCAAGCAGATGCAACTTCTGGTGCAGCTCCGATACTTAACGATACGAATTTCAGAAACACTGTTCCTGTTGGATTTGTAACGGGTACCGTAAGTCGACAAACGATTTTTGTTCGTGTAGAAGATAGAACTAAAGTTCCAGGATGTTTTAATGATCATATTTCTTTTGATATTGAAATAACTCCATTACCTGAATTACAAAACACAATTGAATCAATTGATGTTTGTGATGTTCCTACTCCTACAGATAGTGATCCTAGAAACAGAGTTGCTCAAAATATTAACCTTACCATTAGAACGAACCAAATTTTAAACGGGAGAGATCCTAGTATCTTTTCGGTTAATTATTACAAATCACAAACAGAGGCTTTAAATGATTTAAACGCATTGACAATTGCCAATTTATTAAACTATGAAAACGACCCTGCAAATACGCTATTCCCTATCAATGTAAATAGTGATGCACCAGGAATAGAAACTATTTTCTTTACCATTAACAACTCAATCTCTGGCTGTCCTTCAGAGCCATTTACATTAGATCTTCGTATTTATCCAGAACCTAATATTCCTATAAACATTAACAACTACGTAGATTGTGATACTGATAATAATGGCTTAGGAAATGATACTGATGGGATTCTAGAGAACATTGCATTCTATACTAAAATACCTGAAATTTTAGCTAATTATACAACTGCAGAACAAAGTAACTTCGTAGTTACTTTCCATATAGATTTAGCAGATGCACAAACGGGAAGCAATCCTTTAGATACAAATGCATATGAGAATGAAGTGAATAATCAACTTATTTTTGTGCGTGTTGTAAACAATCAAACATTCTGTGTGTATGATGATTTGTCTTTTCAAATCATCATCAACCCTTTACCTTCTTATGCGCCATTAAACCTGCCTCAAGTAGCGTGTTTAAATAACCTACCGCTAACCATTCAAGTAGAAGATCCATTAACAGCCTATAATTATAGTTGGGTAGAGAATCAAACAGGTACAGAGATTAGCACAGCACAATCTGTCGATGTAAGAGTTGGCGGAACTTATACATTAACTGTTATAGACAAAGTTCATTTATGTGAACGTGTTGAACAATTTGAAGTTATTGAATCAGAAGCAGCAATGATTACTGATGACAATATTACTGTAATTGATGATACCTCTGGTGGTAGCGGAAACAACTTCTCTATTACCATAGATCCAACTGGGTTGGGCATTGGGGATTATGAATATGGACTCTTAAATGAACTAGGTGATTTTGTAAGAAACTACCAAGATGAATTTATTTTTGATCAATTAACAGGTGGATTCTACACACTACTAATACGTGATAAAAACAGATGTGATATCAATGGAATTCCTGCTTCTATTGAAGTACCTGTTGTAGAATTTCCTAAGTTTTTCACCCCTAACGGTGATGGTATAAATGATATTTGGACAATTAAAGGGGCGAATATAAAGTACTATCCATCTAGTGAAATTTATATATACAACCGTTTTGGAAAATTAGTTGCTAAAGTAAACTTAGCTGAAAAAGGTTGGGACGGAACATACAACGGTAAAAGGTTACCTTCAAATGATTATTGGGTATCTATTAAATTAGTGCCGTTTGATACCTCTAAAAAAATAATTTTAAAAACAGGGAACTTCTCTTTATTGAGGAAGTAATAAGCGATAAAAAGTATCGTGACACAAAATCAAATAGATTGAGGCAAACGATTTTTTCATAAAAGTTTTACCATTCATTAAATTTGTTAAATGATACTGTACTTAGAACATCCATAAGTATTGTTTTATTTACAAGATATATATCCAAAATTCCAAATACCTCAACCGAAGTCATATCCTTGACTGGAAATTTAATTATTTTAAATAAATTAGTTGCATTGAGCAATTAATTAGCTAAGTTTGTTACTAACTTAAAACATATTTAAAATGAAAAAATTTTTAATTGCATTGGTTTTTGTGCTGGGAATTCAGACTATTTTTGCACAAGATATAGTTAGTGATACTGAAAAAAAGGAATTACTTGCAAAAAGTCCTTTTAATACGCTGTATCCAACATCCATTTTAAAAAGCTCAGACAAATACTTTACAGCACAAATGGGGTTATTCTCTAAAGGGGTTATTAATGAAAAAAATGCACATTTAATCGCTTTAGGTACTTCTGCTGCAACGAAATGTGATTATTGTATTCCATATCATATTTCTGAAGCAAAAAGACTTGGAGCTACAGATGAAGAAATTAAAACTGCAGTTCTTATTGCTGCGGATGTTATGAAAATGAGTACTTTATTTTATGGAAATGAGTTTGACTTAGAAGCTTTTAAAGCAATGCTAAAATAAAAAAAGGAGCCTTACAGAAATGTAGGGCTTCCTTTAACCTCAAATTCATGAAGGCTTCAAAAGAGGCCTAATAAAGAAGAGCATGGGTTACAAAGAAACGAATATATGTGAATTATATGGCTATAGGCGTACCATGGATGAGCTTGCTTATCACCTACTCTTAAAAGAAATTTAGCGAATCTCAAAATAAAATAATACACGCAAACTAGCTGCTTACAGGCAATCTCCCTGAGTAGTGAATTTGTACTAAAAGAGTAAATACTAATTTTTAGGTGTCTATACCTTTTTTCTAATAATTTAAAGAAGACCCCCTATAAATACAGGTATTTGATTGAATAACAAATACTCAATTAAAATATAATAGATGATAACAGATACGTTAAAAGTTCTTTTCAAAAGAGATTTAGAACAAGTAAAAACGGAGATTAAACTTTACACGATCGAAGAAGACCTCTGGATCATTAACAACTCAATTTCAAATTCAGCAGGAAATTTATGTTTGCATATTATAGGAAACCTGAATGCAACAATTGGTGCTGGACTTGCAAAAACGGGGTATATAAGACAGCGAGAACTTGAGTTTTCTTTAAAAGGTATTTCTCGAGCAAAGCTCATAAGTCAAATCGATGCTTTAATAATAACTATTGAAAATGGATTGAACAGTTTGACTGAAAGTCAAATGACCGATGATTTTCCAGATACAATTTGGAAAAAATCGCACAAAACCGAATATACATTAGTGCTGCTTATATCGCATTTAAGTTATCATCTTGGACAAATAAATTACCACAGAAGGTTACTTGATCATTAAAGGAATGCTCTAAATGGAAGTAAAACGTGGAACTCATCGGAGATTAATTTATGGAACGAACCCATAGGTATCTCTTTCTCCGTCAATTTAGCAACTTCAAGATCCTTGTGAAATATTTAATTACTCTTTTAAGCTCTTAGCTTAATTCTTTTTTTAAGAGGCTTTTTGAATTTTATCTAACACCCTATTATCAATAACTTAGACCTACAGTACTCGCCTTTAATAATAATTTCACTTAATTCAAAAGTAACGTACTTATTTTCCATATATTTAGGTCGCGTCATTGTAATGATGTTAATTTTAACAGCATTATAAATTTATTTTAATATATTTATAAAAACAATATTGTTTTTATAATTACAGAAGGACAAGTAGCTCGGGAGTTTATAAAAAAATCACTTTATTATGAAAAAGATCATTATATTTTTTACGCTTATTTTTAGTATTGGGCTCTTCTCCCAAAATACATTTAATGTAAAAATAGACAACATTAACGAAGGAGATTCCATTCGTATAATTGTTCAAAAATCTTCGGATATTTTACTGAAAGATTGGGCGCATTACAACGGTGGTGATACTTCAACTGTTAGTTTTAACCTTTCTGAAGGGGAATGGGCTGTTTCATTAGACGCTACAGGCTACACCTATCCTTCACAACAAGTAGTAAGTATACCAAGTGACATTAGCGTAACCTTTGCTTTAACAGCGCTTACAGATGCTGATTACGATTACACTTGGGAAGATGATGGAAGTGCTGCTGGGCACGCAACACAAAGATATGTAAATGGGCCTGCAAAAATAGTAGTGGTAAACGACTCTATTGTTGTGCCAGATGATTTTTCTGCGGTAAAATTAAGAACAGAATATGGTATTGTATTGTCAGATTCCATTCAAACCTGGTCTTCAGAAGATAGTTACAGGTTGTATAAAATGTTTTCAAATTTACCCTATGATAAGTATGGTGAAGGAAATGGTTTAGATTATGAAACTGGTGAAAATATTCGAGGAATATTTATGTTGACAGACTTAGAACAAGACAATGATTTAACTATAAATAATGCTACTTCAGTGCCCTATGCTACCGTAAGCCAAAGTGCTTTTACGTATGCAGAGCCACAAATTGTAACCATAGATGGTATTCGAGGAAAGTTTTTCTCTAAAAGACTGTATCATGCCGTTGTGAATTTTATTACAGATTTCGCAAATAATGATGAAGTACTTTCTTGGTTAGCCAAAGAGCGTTTTGGTGTTGAGTTTATGAAAGTTAATCAAGAGACAGAAGACTTAATGAGTGAAGATCAAAGTAATTTTCAAGAGTTTTTTAACTCAGAAAAATTAGAAATACTTGCCATGTTTGAAGAATTACCAGAAGGCTTTCACAAACAAGATGGGCTAAAGTACTTAGTAAGAAGAATTAATGGGCAAGACAACCCTCAGTATCCGCCTGCAGCAGCCATTGCTTGGTCAGATTTAAATGTAATTGAATTTATGTCTAAAGCTTTTAATGGTGGTAGTATTAACGATAGTAGAAGACTTATTTTACATGAAAAAGCACATTTTTTATGGGCGTATACATTTGATCAAGAATTAAAAGATGATTGGGCCGAATTGGGTGGTTGGTTTTTAGACCCAACTACTGCTAGTGGCTGGTCTACAACAAATACTACAGAATCTGTTTCTGCCTATGCACATTTAAAAAATCCAAATGAAGATATGGCAGAGTCGATTGCATTCTATCTAACGAATCCAGATGCCTTATTGTCGGTGTCTGTTAAAAAATACGAATTTGTTAGAGATCGCGTGATGCACGGCACAAGGTATATTGCTCAAATTAGAGAAGATTTAACGTTTACGGTATATAATTTATTTCCAGATTACACCTACCCAGGCAAAGTAACCAAAGTAGAGGTAAATATTGTTGGTGGATCTGAAGAAGATAAAGTGGTGACTATAAGAGCTAGTTTGCACTCAGACTCCAAAGACCCTAATATCGATGGAGCCAGTGAGGCTTATTTAAGATTTGCGTCGAGCATTGGTACTATTCATGATTTACGTCTATATCCTGAAAACGGTCAGGCACAGGATTCTGTTTTAATTGGAACTACTAATTTTAGCATGCTAGAAAAAAGTGGCTATTGGACTTTAGCTTCTTTTAGTGTTACGGATCCTGTTGGAAATAAGCGTTATGAGAATACATCTACAGTAGGAATGAAATTATATATAGAAAATCCATTAGAAGATATTCTCCCGCCTGCATATAATTATGATTATGCCTATGAAATTGTTACTGATAAATTTATAACAGGAGGTAATTCTGGAACCATCAGTGAAGATGGGGAAGAAATGAGGGCGCTAAAGTTGAGTTTTTCACATTATGACGCTAGTCCAACAAGCAGAGGGTATGCGAGGTTAATTGTACCTAACAATAATGACGAGGAAGTTTACGAAAGAGATATTCAAGGACCCGCTACAGTGGATTCAGAAAAAAACATGGATAATGGATTTAATTCTGATAAATATTTTGAAATGCATTTATTATTATATGATTATTTACAGTCTGGTTATTATTCTACTACCTATTCATTTGTTACTGATATAGCAGGAAACAAGGGTACAACATACCATGTAAAAGACACCGCTGATTTTATTATTTCTGAGAAAAATAAATTTAAATTCTTTAAAGAAGTTAGAGATAGTATTTATATAGAAACCTTATATCCTGACTCTCTCAAGCCTGAAATAGACATCAACAATATCACCATTTCGGCAGAACCTACCAACCCATCTGCACCTAACGGAGAAACGCGAGTAAATATATCGATATTAGCTAGGGACCTCTCCGAATTTGAAGGACGAGAAGCAGGTATTTCTGGAGTTAGCTTTACTCTTAGAGACCCTTTAGGAGGTATTCATGGGTATCAATCGGGTAACGGAACTATGAACGATCCTTTTGACGGGAGTCAAGATCCAGGAAATAATAATAATTGGGAAGTTTATAATTTTGATTTACTATTACCACAAGGTTCACCGCCAGGAGAATGGGGTATGGCCTCCGCTTATGCTGAAGATAGAGCTGGTAATTGGGAAGAGTATTCTTTTGTAGAGTATGTACGTTTCGATATTATAGAATCAGATATAGAATTGACAAAACCTTTAGAGGTAGAAATCACAGACAAAGTGGTAAATACGTATAATGTAAACAGTATAACCGCTTCTATGAGTTGTGAGCCTTGTAAAGACATGAATTATGTGTATACCATATATAGCCTTATGGGAGGAAACGTAGTTAGAGGAGAAGGGATTTTTGAAAATGACAGTATTTCTGTAAGCTCTATTAATACGACTGGAGTACTAGACGGTATTATAAAATTAACAATACAAGTTACAGATACAGAAGATAAGTTAATTGCAACAAAAACTGCTGAATATACAAAAGACACCGTATTACCTAATGCATATTACAGTCAGTCTAATTTAGAAAATGACGGCACCAGTTCTTTAGATGATTTTGTAATCGCTGTAGTAATTGAATCTGTAGATGTTGGTGGAACTTATGACTTAAATATTGAAAGCGCAGAATCAGGTAAATCCACTAACATAATGTCTTTAGACTTTCAAGGAGATCTAAATACTGAAACGACTAGTTTAGGTAATTTAGATTTATCAACATTGGGAGATGGTGACTATAAATTTGAGCTCATGGTAACTGACCCTAATGGAAATAGAGGGGAGCCAGAGATCTTGTATTATAAAAAAGAAGGCAATTTAATTACATTAATTGGAAGTGATGTATTAGATGTTTTAAGCTATAGTTTAGATAGCATCAAGTCGTATCCTAATCCTTTTAATGAGTTCTATGTTATTGAAAGTATTCTTCCGCTTAAATTAGAAGTGTACGACATTAACGGTAAAATTGTTCTAAAGAGAAACTTAGAGTCTGGTCAGAATAAAATCAATGAAACTAATTTATCGAAGGGGCTTTATATTTTTAAGTTTAAATACAAAAACAGAAGTAGTTCTAAAGTTTTAATAAAAGAATAGAAAGAGGGGCTACAACAAGGAGGAGATGTTAATCTCTTCCTTCTCTTCTGATACCATTGTCTCTGAAACTTATCGCAGAACAACTTTGCCAGACCCCTGCACCTAAACCTTAAAACAATTTAAAAAACCCATAGGCATTTCCTCCTCCGTCAATTCAACCACCTCAACTCATCTTAGATAGGTTAAATGCTGTCACCAATGTTATTGTTGTTGTTGATTAATTGACTATATTTGACTCGAAGAGGATTAAACCTCTTTCTTTTTCATAGCAATTTTCTCCACCTCTCTAAAGAAGTGGAGTTTTATTTTCTACTAGTTTTGATTCCATATGTATATTTTAAACTGTTATAAATAACAAAAGGCTTACGCATGAATTGCATAAGCCCTTTGTTTGAGACGATGTCATAATTACATTACTAATTCATCGTCAATTAATTGTGTTGTCACTTGAAATAATCCTGTAAGATATTCGGCACTAGCCTTGTCTGCATTCATTAAATGCGACATGTCTCTAGGCAGTAACAGCTATTAATTTTTTGATGCTTATTAAATTTTAATTAGCCATGTAAATAACTTCTCTCGTAACCTTACCGTCATTATTAAAGTCGTGACTCATGTGTAAATATTCACGAGTTTCCTCTCCTGTTTCTGCATTAGTGTTGTTTACCCACCACCAAGATTGAACCACCCACTGGCCTTTGCCTCTTGAGTAATAAATAGCATCTGGATATCCTGACTGCTCTAGATTACGTACACTGTTTGTTGCCACTTCCTGATTCCATGTAGCTGTGCGCTCTTCTAAGTTCAAGTGTCCGTTCACACCCAGGCGGTAAAACTTTACATCTTCCGCAAAGTAAGTAGCCAATTCCGATATTTCTCCAGCTTCAAAATGTGCAACCATCTCATTCAATGTATTAATGATTGGGTGTTCATCATATACGCGACCGTTTCTATGCATTCCTAAAGACGCTTGAATTTGTGTACCAGCAGACTCTCTATCAAAGTGGTTCGCCGACATCGTGATTTTCCCTTCGTTAGTCACATAACTATTCGAGTGAATATTTACCTTAACGGGTAAACCGCTGGTTTTATTCACTGCAGAGAAGACCATCCAGTCCATAGCCCAAACACCTTTTTTATCACCCTTATACTTAATAACATCTGGTGTAGCACCTTTCATCACCGTAATTTTAATATTGCTAAAGTTCTCTTGCCACCAAAGCATGTTACTTACTTCTTCATCTACAGTACCTGCCTTCTCATCACCTGGACCCCAGATTTTCGCGTCCTTAGTATACAGCGCTCTTAGTTCAGCCTCAGTTCCTGATTCCCATATCTGGTAAGTCTCTGTAATCACATCATATGCTGGATGCTCTGAATAAGACGTTCCTGATTTTACTTGACTCCATCCCAATAGAGGAATAAGTGCTAATACAATTACTAATTTTTTTATGTTATTTGTTTTTAAAGTTATTTGTTATATTATCTCAAATATACTATTTATTAGTTGCGTTTTACAATTAATTATTTTATTTTTGATTTTAATTAAAAAATTATTAAAATGAAAAATTATTTTTACATTATCACTTTATTTGTTTGCAGTTTTATTTATGCTCAGGAAGATACACAACCAGAACTTTGGATTACATTTGAATATACGCCAAAGAAAGGAATGAATCAAAAATTTGAAGAGGCTATTGCACAGAAAACAAAACTTTTCAATACCGCAGACAATGTAGCTTATACAGCTGTATTAATGACTGGATCTGAGGCTGAAAACGG
>Ga0308003_1001268_pt1 | contig 11149 bp, 22 predicted proteins | sample Neamet36_FD_203159 | JGI IMG/M metagenome (GOLD analysis project Ga0308003, IMG submission 203159) | Marine microbial communities from water near the shore, Antarctic Ocean - #36 | ecosystem: Environmental > Aquatic > Marine > Unclassified | place: Southern Ocean | collected 2014-06-06
ACGGGCTTTGTGTCCGATACTACTCAACCTTAATTGGAGAACAAAAATGTTTACAGAAATACTAGTGGGTTTATTTTTGAGAGGCATCCTAATACAGCTTGCCAGCCGCGTAACCAAGTCCGAATTCCTTCTTTTTAACAAAGTAATAAACAGCCTAGGTGTTGCTTGCTTCGTGGCATCGATATTTGTCAGCGAACTCCCTTTTGGGAACTATTTCGGCTTCTTCCTGATTGACATTCTGGCCGTAATAGTGATTTTTATTAATTTCAATAAAAATGAAGAGGAAGAAGAGGAAGGGGTGGGAAATAACAAAAAGCGGACGGTCACTAGGAATCGTTCTGCCTAATCAACAACAGTGGGGCTGCTTCGGTGGCTCCACATCAACCTTAATTGGAGAACACAATGACACACGTAACTAAATCAACTGACGACCAAGTAATTCGTAATCGTGAATACTTTAATCGCGCTATCATATTCCAAGGGTGTTCAAGTGTTGGTGGTTTCACTGACATTGACGCCTGCTATGATGTTAAAGGCCGTGCGCTAATACTAATCGAAGTTAAGCGCAAAGGCTCACCTATCACTACAGGTCAGAAGATACTCTTTGACCGTCTGGTCATGTGGTGTCAGAAGCCTGTCTATGCTATTACAGCATGGGAAGATGACGAGGGTGATATAATACTTAAAGATGCTGTAGTCAAGGAAATCCGTATGAAAGGACCAGATGGCAAAGCAGTAGTCAAACCCTTCAAGGGACAAACAGTCAAACAGATTGTTTCCTACATAGAAAAGAAACATGGCGTAGCCAAAAAACCTTAATTGGAGAACACAATGAAAATGACTTTTACACATATCAAGAACACTGACGTGCCTACCTTTGTGGCAAATAACTCGTCACAACCAGTGACCATCTTTCAAACATCTAACGGTTGGTCTGGTTTCATCCGCATGTGGGCTGAAAAAGGACAGTACATGGAAGGTGAAGAATTCCCTAAAAGCTTTGAAACCTTTGCTCAAGCCGTAGCTTGGGTGACAACTGAAGTAGGAACAAAACAATGAACTATGAACAGGAATTTGAATTCGAAGGCACGACAATAGTAATGAATGCTACAGTACATGCCTATGGTGTCTACCAAATATACACAGGTGATGAAGGTTATACAGACATGGAACGCCATGAAGACCCTATCTTCACTGACCTACATTACTATGATGATGAAAACGCAAAGCAGTTACCTACCCCTGAAATGGAAGAGATGGCCCTAGAGCTATTGACTTCTGGCTACTGGCAGTTAACCGCAGAAAACAATGATGTTGAAGGAGAGTACTAATGAAACTTGTTACAAATAATAATACTGTCGCCCTAACTCAATATGAATTAGATGTACTATTAGTTGCTCTTGAGAGAGAAGCTCAGAGACTGGGTGAATTCAAGAAGGACGGTGGGCTATACCCTGAGATGGAACGCCGCCACTCTGCGGCTATTCGTTTGCAGAGGTGGGTCGAATGTTAAATAAAGTATGTTTCGCTATTGATAACCCACATGACGTCCACACTGTTGCAAAGTTTATGCGATACATGGATACAAAGAGAGTGATGGGAGAGCTAACAGGCTCCCTGATACAATGTGTAGGATTCTGGGAAGGTGAACTAGAACCATCTTACATTATGAATGTGGTGGACTACGAAAAGTTTGTAGTACCCATGAACTTTACTGACAACCAAGACTGTGTGATGTACATCCCCGGTGATACCCGTCAGTCTTGCACAATGAAGTTCCGTGACGAAGAGCAAATTTATAGCTTGGGACCACTTAAAAGAGTAAAGCATGAAGAAGTTCATAAATACTTCTCTTACACCTACCTACTAGCAACCAAGACCTACTGGGTCACAACCACATCACAGAACTGGGAGACACTATAGCCTCCTTTAACAACACAAAAGGACTAATACTATGTTAACAGCAGCAGCAATGTGCCTAGCGTTAAACGTGTTCTTTGAGGCGCGTCACGAAAGTACAACAGGTCAGATAGCAGTAGCTGAAGTTACACTTAATCGTGTAGCTGACAAACGCTACCCTGATACTGTTTGTGAAGTGGTCTGGGAGAGGAAACAATTCTCTTGGACTCACGATGGTAAGCATGACGACCCTACCCGTATGTCCTTCCTCGACCAGAGAGCTTGGGAGGGCATCGTAGAGCTATCAGAAGCTATTTTGGATAACCAAGGTATACTTCTGGGATTAAGCTCCACACACTACCACTCTGTGGAAGTCTCGCCCTTCTGGACAGCTCACTATGAGCTTGACGGTAGAGTTGGGAATCACGTATTCTACACAAATGAAACCGCCCATAAATAGAGAAATCAAACCTAATTGGAGACACACTACTATGAAAACAATTATTACAGCGTTCATAATCGCTTTAACATTGACAACCTCAGTGGCAGCAGAACACCGCACCGCAGCTGAATGTCAATCAACGGGAGATGCCATAGAGCAACTCGCCATACTACGTGACAAGGGTATACACCCTTCAGAAATCTACGACAGAATGACTGGTATGGGTTTTAGCGAGAACCTTATTGTCGGGATGTTAAACCTTGTTTTTATTGACGGTAAGGGTGTAACTGGTAAAGTTCTAAATGAAACCCTTGTAGCAAGATGTATGGGGGTACCCGGCTAATGACTAAGTTACAACGCCAATCACCTGAGTTCATGAAAGAAATATCCTTTGCAGAACTCGTAAAGGCCCTAGACGCTAAATGGGGTCACACCTACAAAGAAGAAAATCCATTTTTAGTAGCATCTAGAAATGAAGGAAATTTAAATAAGTAAGTTGTGGTTGTTGCCCTTCTACTAGGCTGCAATCCAGAGCTTGACTCTATAACCCCAATAGGAGACTATCCAATGACAACTATTATCACACACGCGACTACTTCTGCTGCCTTCTCATATGTACAAGGTTCTGCTAAAGTTCAAGAGACTTGGTTGGACGGTTCTGGCAAAGTAATCAACTATTCTACTTCCACACCTCGTGGCCGCTACCTCGTATCTTTGATTGCTCGTAAGGGCTTCTCAAAGTCTAAGTAGTAAACAATCTGTTTACAGCTTACAACAAACTCAATCCCCCGCTGCCCTTAGGGGTGGTGGGGTTTTTTACTATAACTTTATTTTTTTTGAAAAGAGAAACACACTATGATAATGCTATTTATTTTGATTTCAGTTGTACTCATAACAACAGGCATAGTCAAATAAATAGTTATACGGTCCTTAACCTCGTGGAGTACACGAAGTACCTAGTCCACAATAGAAGGAATACCTATGAATGCTATTGATACACTTGTAGACGACTTACACTTTAGACAGAAGGCAATGTTCAGCAGGGATGGTACAGTAGACAAGCGAAATAAGGCTCACGCTATAGCCTCTCTTTGCCCTACTTACTTAGTTGAATTAACATACGGACACGTCCTTCAGGCTATTGAAAGACAGTCATCACTCTCCGCCATCGTAAAAGGAATGGGCAGTGCTATTATGCGTAAAGAGAAAATAGCAGATGACCCCATACAGGCCTGCCACATTGGTTGGTGTGTACTTATAGCCTACTTTGAAACAAACATACTATCTTACAAGGGTGAACACCGTAAGAACAATAAAGGAAAAAGAGACAAGCACCCTACTTACTACATCAAGGTACGTAACATAGACGCTATAAAAGAGCTTATGTTGTTGGTTGACAAAGATAATGTTGACCTATTCCCCTTGACTCGTGCTGCTTCTGACTGGGAGTACAACAAGTTCCTCCACAAAGAAACAGGAATTAAGTTAATTAAACACGCACATGAGGATGCGGTTAGACAAGTAAAGATTAACGACATGACCTACCTTGTAGACACCCTTAACAAACTAAACAACACAGGATGGCGCATCAACCCTTTTGTGTTTGAGGTGTTTAAGAATACACGTAACTTAGAAAAGACTCCTTTCAAATATTCGAGAGAAGTTGACCGTGAAAAGATAGCCTCCCTTCTAGTTGAAGTAAACGCTATTGAAGCCTTAGCCGAAAGAAACAAGGACAATGCTTTTTATCATATCTACAACGTTGATTTTCGTGGTCGTATATACCCGAATACTGCGTTTCTACATGAACAATCCTCAGACAATGCCAAGGGGCTTCTACTCCTCGACACCCCCGTACCTTTAGGGGAAGATGGTTTATACTGGATTTGTGTCCACACCGCTAACATGTGGGGCAACGACAAGGTATCACTAGACGACCGTGTCAAGTGGGTAGAGGATAACTATGAGACAATCTTATCTTATGTTGCAGACCCCATTGGGAATGATGACTGGATGGATGCTGACAAGCCTCTTTGCTTCCTTGCCTGTGCAGCGGAGCTTGATAAAATAGCTACGTGGTGTCAGGTCAGGCCACAAGAAGACTTTCCTTCGTGCTTGCCTATCTACATTGACGGTTCTAATAACGGTGTACAACACTTGGTTGCTATGTCCAAGGATGAAACTATTGCGCCTCTCGTTAACCTAGTACCACAAGTGCTTCCCGGTGATGTTTACATGTATATCGCTGAACATGCCATCTCTAAAGTTGGTAGTTTGCTAGAAGAAACAAAGCAAGCAGACAAAGACAAGTTCGATGTCTTCTTTAAAGAATGGAAGGTTTCGCTCAAGAATTTACGGGATGCTCCTGAGAGGACAGAGCGCAGCAGACTAGCTTGGCAAGAACTTAGCAAGTTTAAGAACCATAACTATCAGTACATCCAAGACTCTATGCCTATCTACTGGTCTAAGATTACTAAGAAGAAGATATGGAGAAAGACGCTTAAGCGTAACGTCATGACACTTGCTTATGGTGGCACTGAACGTGGCATGGGCCAACAGATTATCGATGACACCAGAGACTTGTCTGATTACCACCGTGATATGCATGACTCGTGGGGTTATAAGCTTGGTCGTCTTGTTCATGGCTTGTGCTATGAGAAGCTTCCCGGTCCTGCGAAAATGCTTGGCATGTTTGAACAACTGGCCATACAAGAGAACGATAAGAATGTTCCTATCGCTTACGAACAAATCATAACGGGGTTCCCTTTCGTACACTCTTACCGTGAGCCAGAAAAGAAACGTGTACTGTTGTACTACGGTGATGACCAACTAAAGCTTAACATACAGATATGGAAGGAGGCTACACTAAAGAAGTCCAAGCAAAAGACAGGCGCTTCACCTAACATTGTACACAGCTTAGATGCCGTACACGTTAGTATGGTAATACACGATGCAGACTACGAAGTTACTGTTGTGCATGACTCCTTCGGTTGTCACGCTGGTAACATGGGCCACATGTTCCAACACGTTCGTCACAAGTTTGTCGAGCTATACGACATGGACCCACTGAACCACATAATGTCCCAGATGGACGCAACACACCTAATCCCTGAGAAAGGAACACTAGATGTCTCAGAAATTATCAACTCAGACTACGCCTTCGCCTGAAACTTACAGGTCTATGAAATACCGCAAGGTTAAGTTCGGGGACACTATCGATACTGTAAAGATTGTAGGTGTTACCTATAACACCGACTATACTGGCACAGACTTTGCTGACCTAAACAAGGCATTAGCCCCATCAATAGTCGCCGATGCAGCGCAAACGGGTCTAGCCTATACTGGCATGGTAGAAGCAATCAATGTCATGGTTCATCCCGGAACTGATGACGAGTTTTACGCAGAACTCTACATGGAAGACCTCGGCGATTGGAGTTTTGTCGATTAAAATAAGACTAAAAAATACTTGACCCTTATGACTAAATTGCAATTATGCACTTGGTCCAAACACAATAAAAATCTCATATATCCCAAAAGGAAGAAATTATCATGGCTAATAACACACTAATCCTGTCTGACGTTGAACTATTCTTTGCCAAGCTTGCTCCGGCTAACCCCAACTCTCGCTTCGACAAAGACAACCCTACATGGGAAGTTCAGATTCGTACCAAAGACAAAGCCGTAGCTAAACATTGGAAAGAGAATAACCTTCGCGTAACTCCTGACGAGAACGATGATGGTATGTTCTACCGCACTAACCTTAAGAAGAAGTCTAAGAAGCGTGACGGTTCCGACATGGCACCTGTTAACGTTGTTGCTGGCGACTTGTCCCCTGTGGACGCAGCAACTGTTGGTAACGGCTCTATTGCCAACCTGTCTGTATTCCAGTATGATTACAGTGTAAATGGTAAAGAAGGCATCGCATCAATGTTGATGGGTGTTCAGGTGACTACGCTAAATGAATACACACCGCGTCCAAACGATGGCGGGTTTGCTCCTACTGAGTTTAGGGTAAACAAGGTTGCTGACAATCAAGACGTTGATGAAGACATGTTAACTCCACCTACTGATGACTCAGATGACTTGGACTTTTAAGAGTTAAATAATTAATAACAATGGTTATCCCTTCGGGGGTAGCCTTTTTTATCAAATAGGAGACTATTATGAATATTTATAAAGTTATAGTTACAGAAACTCACACCTTTATGATTGATGCGGAAGACCACAAAGAAGCATCATGGCGAGCAGCAGAAGAATATCTCTGGGACGGTTCAGATGGTGAATACAGTTCAGAGATTACCACACTATTGCAGGAAGCTAACCCTACGTGTGTAGAGGAGTTATTATGAAAAAACCACATGGAAAACTTTACCCTTTTGACAAAAACTTAATGGTTTTTACAAATGGTGCAATCTGGAATATCAAGAAAAATGATTGGCATACGTGGAACTTTGACAAGCAGGGTCGTAGGAAATGTAACGCAAATGGAAATAACCGACTCGTTTACCGCATCATTATGCTGACACACAACTTCCGAATGGACCACGAAAACTTAGAGGTTCATCATGCAGATGGTGACAAGACCAATGACGACTTTAGTAATTTGTATTGGCTGACCCGCAAAAGCCATAACCAAGTACACAGAGGAATGAAAATAGGAGAACTAGTATGAAGAACCAAATCTATTTAGCTGGCCCTATGGAGGACTGCACAACAGACCATATGACTGACTGGCGTAATCAGGCTACAGAAGCGTTCACCTTTGCTGGTCTCGCGTCTTTAGACCCAACACGTAGAGTTAGCTTCCATGACCAACTTGGTGACAACCTACAAGACGTTACTAAGACCATGAACCTCTGTAAGCGTATCTTTAAACAAGACTTACATGACATTGCCGATAGCCGTGTTGTGTTAGCTGATGTTCGCCGTGACTCAGGTCGTGGTACAGGTACGTCTATGGAACTAATGTTTGCACACATGAAGAATAAGATTATCATCTTGTGGGCTAACGAAGGAGACTTTGTACATCCTTTCTATGAGGCAATGGCTACAGAGAAGCACTACAACCTAGAAGAAGCAATCGAAGCTGTACAGGAGTACTACTAATGTATTATAGAAATCAAAACATACGAAGCTTCTACATGATGGACATGGACAATCTTGAGAGCGCTCAGTTAATGTTGGAAAAACCAGAAAAATACCTTTGCCCTTGCGACCCACAACAAGACATGTCACCGATGCTGATGCGAGACATGATGGATGTTGTCAGACGGGCATGTGAACTTGTAGGCGGTTGGCCAGACCGTATTACTTGGTGGGTAGAGCTTGAATGCTTCCGTGGACAACTTATAGAAGTAACTGACTACAATGAACTAGGAGAATAACTAATGAACGTAGACAGATGCCCCACTACCTACGCATGGCGAGTCAGCATGGTTATTGCTGGCTATCGCGAGTCCCGCCGTTACATGGGGTACACAAAGAAAGAAGCCATCATGGCCTTTGAAATGGAGTTTAACTTATGAAAGCGCACAATTTACGTGAAACATACTATGAAGTATACAAGGACGGTCACTCTTACTATCAGGGTACCTACGATGAATGTATGGAGATATTTGCTCAGGCCCTTGACGATGACCTCTGTGAAGTATTCTATGTAGAAGTTAATGAGGCTAAAATAGCATGAAAGTAGCAGTCTATTATAATCTCCACAAACACACTTTCTCTTTGCAATCACGCAACAAAGAAGACTACGGTAAGGTCATTGGCCACGCCGAACATGTCATCTTGAAGAACGCTAACTATGTCGTCCGTAAGGGTGGTCGGGATAAAGTTCTACAGGAGAAGAAGAAAAACGTGCATGCGTTTGTCATTGGTGAGCTAGTAGAAGCTATCGATACTCGCATGTTAGAAAGAAAAGTAAGCTATAACCCTTATAAGGCAAGGAGCTTCTACGAGGTAGATACAGGAGATGTTATTGCATCCTCTGGCTATGCTATCTTAAGGAAGGACTTAAAAGACAAACCAATTATAGGAGCATACTAATGAAAACTATTTATAAAGTGTTTAATGAATCTTTCAGGAAGTTAATGATTGAAACCACTGATTTCCAAAATGCACTTGATTGCTGGAGCGAGGGCATGTCTCAACCTTGGCATGAACACTGGGTACTCTTTGTGGAAAGCGATAACCTCAAGCGTTACATACAGGGTAAGGCACAAATCCAAGCCTACGCAGAAGAACTTATGGAGGAAATGATGGAGTACAAACCTAAGAACCGTATAGAGGCAAGAATGATGAAGGATGAATTCTTGAACCGAGTGTATGGTGATAGCCAGAAGACAGGTACCCACGACAAAGACCGCTTCCTTGCTAAAACTATAAAGATACCCTTGCCCTTGCGCCCCAGAACAAGTCCAGAGTCTAAAATTACTGCAGCCGATTTAGACCCACAGGAGTCTTATGACCAGTTTATGAGACGTATGTTAAAAGAAGAAACCAACTATGACGTGCCAGAAGTAACCCCAGAGCAGGAGAATGACGAATTGAGTAAAGCTATAGACTTTCACGGTAAGTTTGAAGACATGGACGACACTACACAAGATGCTATCATCAACCCTAAACACTATAAGCTCTTCACCCCAGAGGACTACGCTCAGTACCCAGAGGGAATTGAGTATATGGACTTATGCGAGAAGGCTTTGGCTCACCTAGTAGGCGTAGAGGCTCACCTAGCGGGTCAGACACTTAAGTATAACCTACGTTTAGGTAAGAAGGACTCTAAACTACAGGATGCAAGAAAGATGGCTTGGTATTCCAATCGTCTCGTTAAAACATTAGAAAAGGAAGGTTAATAGTATGGACTTTGAAACAAAGAACTCGGTGACTCTTGCCCGAATAGCTATGGAAGAGGCCTTATTCCACCTACATGATACTGGAGAATATGAATCTGAGGAGCTAGATGGGGTCTTCAAGAGCTTAACAAAGGCAAAAGACGACTTGTTACGCTTTGAAGGAAAATTCACGGAGGTAAAATTTTGAAAGTAACTACAGACTCACGCATCATCCGTAAGGCCGCAGAGAGCATCAGAGAGATACACTTCGGTCTCTCGATACATCAGGCCATAACTCAGGCCAACATGGCGCTAGACGTCATTAGAGACGCAGAGTACCGCGTTCAGGATGAGTACTACGATAAATAGAAACACAAACTAATAAGCTAGGAAACCTTATGAAATTAGTTTTTGATATAGAGTCGAACGGTCTCTTACCAACCGTATCCGAATTCCACTGTGCTGGCGCTAAATGCGTTGAGACAGAGGAAGAGTTCTGGTTCAGACCTCACCAACTACAAGAGCTTCTAGACCTCTTAGACACCGCTGACGTAATCATAGCGCACAATGCGTATGGTTATGATGTGGAGGCTCTTCGAATTCTTTCTGGAAACAACTGGGAACCAAAGGCCAAGGTACAGTGTACCAAGGTCATGTCACAGATGCTCAACTATCGCCGCTTCGGATTCGGTCACTCCCTCAAACAGTGGGGTGTAGCTTTCGGGGACCAGAAGGGAGACTATGATGGCGGTTGGGACTACTTCAACGAGAATATGTTTGAGTACATGAAACAGGATGTTAGGCTTGGTACCAAGGTATACAAGCACCTGCTGCAAGAAGTTAGTAACTACATAAAGGCCAGTGGCTCCAAAGGTATTCTACTGGCTTTGCGCTCAGAGATGCAGATGGACCACATAATGGTCAAACAGAGCAGAAATGGTTGGAAGTTTAACCTAGAGGAATCTCAGGATTTAGTGAAGACTGTTGAAAGTAAGATGAAGGTTACTCAAGACTTTATCAACCCGCTATTACCCGCAAGGGTCAGAAGGATAGACGGAAATGAAACTAAGCAACCCAAATATACGAAAGCAGGAAAGCCTCTTGCGTGGCTGCGTAATTGGTTTCAGCTTGGCGATGACGTCACTGTTGTTGATTGTCCTGTCTGGGGAGAGTTCAGCCGCATTGAGTTTATTGCTGGGGACGTGGGCAACACTGACACTGTTAAGAGGCATCTTTATTCTCTTGGCTGGAAACCCGATGAGTGGAACTGGAAGAAAGTTAATGGTCAATTCATCAAAATCTCGCCGAAGCTCTCGGACGGTTCCTTGGAACCAATGGGAGCTATAGGTTTAGCACTAATGGAGTATTATACTCTACGTTCACGACACTCAATTATAAAAGGATGGTTCGAACATGTTGACAAAGATTCTAGACTACATGGAGACGTATTTAACATTGGCACTCCAACATTTAGGCAAGCGCACAAAATCATCGCCAACCTACCTAGCGGGAAAGCGACCCTCGGACCCGAAGTAAGGAGTCTGTTTGTGGCTGAGAAAGGCTACACGCTTGTCTCTGCTGACTCGGCTGGTTGTCAGTTGCGTCTACTAGCTCACTACATGGGTGATGCTGAGTACACCAAAGAAGTTCTAGAAGGTGATGTCCACCAGAAGAACGCAGACATCCTCGGTAGCTCCCGCGATAATGCCAAGCCCTTTATCTTCGCCTACCTCTATGGTGGTGGTGGTAAGAAGCTAGGTTCAATTCTTGGGGTATCAGAGAAGGAAGGCACTAGGCTAAAGAAGAAGTTTACAGAGGCTATTCCTGCACTGGCGAAGCTTATCTCCAAAGTGAAGGCTATCTCTAGTAACCAAGGGTACATACCCGGTTTAGACGACCGTCCTATCTATTGTGATAGTGACCACAAGGCTCTTAACTACCTTATTCAAGGTGCCGAGAGTGTTGTAATGAAGGC
>Ga0308003_1001270_pt1 | contig 11129 bp, 3 predicted proteins | sample Neamet36_FD_203159 | JGI IMG/M metagenome (GOLD analysis project Ga0308003, IMG submission 203159) | Marine microbial communities from water near the shore, Antarctic Ocean - #36 | ecosystem: Environmental > Aquatic > Marine > Unclassified | place: Southern Ocean | collected 2014-06-06
GAACCAGTCTCCCTGGCTATGGCCACTCAGACAGGCCCTTATGTCGACATCACCACGGTCACGTGTACGAATGAGACGCATGCATGGGAGATCGCGCATTCTCTGCTCCACCCGCAGTACAGCGCCATATCAGTGGCCTGTGATGGACGTGTATGGTACGCGAGTAAGTGTCCATACGGCGTCGCCCTTAGCATTTGCCCCTCCGAGGCGGCATGTGCGGCCCTTGACCCCTGCGGCTCCGACGCGCGTGCGCCCAACGTCATGAGCCCTTGCTCAGAGGCCGATGATGACTACTGGGGACTGCGTGTACTAAGTGTCGGGATGTACGAGCGCGGACGCATGCCCCCACCCGTACTCGCCTCGCACGCCCTGGTGGCAAAGCACGAAGCCTGGGGTGAAGTATTCGTTCTAAGCACCACCTTCAGCAACTCCACCGTTGACGGCGGACAGGTGTACTGCGACGCCTTCCCCACTGGGAGCGTTGGCCCGACGTCCGAGACGGAGCTGCTGCTGGGCAACATGGCTTCTGTGCACGACCACGCCGCGGAGGTGCCCATGCCACGTCTGCTGCTGGCCTCGGACTACGACGTGTACTGTCTTAGCAGCGCGGCGGACGGCACCAAGACGACGCTGGAAGAGGTATTGGCAACTCGCATGGCCGTCCGGACGCCTGGTGTGCTCAAGGTGCGGTTGGAGCTCAGGAGTTCTACATTCATCATCGGGGAGGATGCATTCGAGGGTGCACTCGCCATCTTAGTTGATCGCGCGCCTGCCGCCGACCTGTCCATCGAGATTGCGGCCAGGGCCGTGGATGATGGATCCGAATCTAGCGCGTTCCGCCCGGGTCGTTTGTCTCTGCAGAGTGCGTCAAGCACGGATGCGGCGTCGGCCTTCTACGGCCACGATGCCATGTCCGCGGGCGACTACGAGGTGCAGGTAACTCTCTCGGGCTCCGACGCGGATGCCTACGAGGTCGAGTTTGTGGGCGGCCGGCACGCCTTCCGGCTGTTTGGCGATGAAGTGTACCCCGACCCTCCGCAGGCCATGAGGGCAACATTCACGCCAGACGGAACCACGGTCACGCTGGTCTTGGATCGCCCCAGTGACCGTTCCAGACTCCCGAGTGGCAGCTTCGTGTGTGCGAACATGTTCGAGTTTAGCGGCTCGGGCAACTCTCAATGTGACTGGACGAGCGACTCTGTCGTGCGCATCAAGCCTGGCGCTGACGACAGTGGCGCGTACCTATCCGTTGGTGACGTCGTCGTGGTTAGCGAGGCCGTGGCAGTGCGCTACAAGTGTGCCCCCGACTCGGACTGTGACGAGTACGCCATTTCTGTCCCCGCTCTGCTTTATGCCGAAGTGGGTGCGCCGTCCGCGCCCATGATCCCGCAGCCGTCCATCGCCGCGCCGGAAACGCTGCCCGCATGTGCGAACCTGCTGCTAGATTTCAGTGGCAGCCGCGGCAGTTCTGGGCGTGCGTGGCGCAGCGTGACTCTCGATGCCTCCGTCAATGAAGCTGACCCCGCCGCCACCGCCGATATGCAGAACTTCGTCGCATCTGCCGACCTTACGGCCGGCGTGGAGATCCCAGCGGATCTGCTACAGGGGGGTAAGAAACACTCCTTCGTGCTTGAGGTGTGTAACTTCTTAGGCGTCTGTGGGACTACTCGGCACCTTGTGCTTGTGCAGGGAGAGGACACTATCGGTGCGCCTACTGTACGGGTCCACGGGCAGCAGATCCGTATCATCAAGGCTGCTGACTCATTTGAGCTGAGTGCGAGTGCCGACGTGCCATCGTGCGAGGGCGGCGAGACAAGTATCAAGGGACTTCACTTCTGGTGGAGCGTGTATGAGGGCGCATTGCAGCGGTCGGATCTGCAGTCCTCTTCCAAGGATTCGTCCATCTTCCGTCTCCCCGCCTATGCCCTCAAGGCGGGCTCCACCTTCACCGTGTCCGTCATGGCTAGCATTGCTTCAAGCCGGCTATCCAGTCAGACTACCGTGCAGATTGTGGTGGAGAACGGCCCTGTCGTTGCCAGCATCGTCGGCAACGCGGAAGTGAACGTGCGTGTGGGGGAGACACTCGTGATCGATGCGGGCGGTAGTCGAGATTCGGACGTACTCGACGTGTCCGGCTCGGCGGCAGGACTCTCTTACGAGTGGAGCTGCCAGCAAGTGGAACCGGCCGTGCCCGAAGGCTCTTCCACGTCTTGTCCGGGGCTGGTGCTGCCAGACTCACTTTTCCACGAGCTGCTCGTCGTGGAGCACGCGCAGGTCAGTACGCAGTCCATCGTGACGGTGCGTGCTGTGCACCAGTCTACGGGTCGCTCCAGCGAGGCCTCGGTGCGTGTTTTCACCCGTGGATCCACGCACCCCATGGTGACGCTAACGCAGGAATCCATCGACCTCAAAAAGGTGCGTCTGAACCCCTGTCGCCGACTCAACGTGGCAGGCTCTATCGAGGTGGATGCGCCAGGCACGGCCACGTGGGTCATAGACCCACCTGTGGACTCGAGCATGATGGCTCTGCCAGCTGAAAGCGTTATCGGCGCTCCCACGGAACCCTACACCTTCTCGTCTTACCTGGGGCTCGTGGCAAACGCGCTGCCCGAAAGCAGCCACTTCACCTTCACCCTGCACATCCAATACAACGACGGCCGCCACGGGTCCGCCAGCGTGGCTGTCGTGACCAACGGCCCCCCTGTGCCCGGTGCGTTGGGCGTCTCGCCCAGTACCGGGGTCGAGTTCGCCACGTCTTTCGAAATGAAAGCGCGGAACTGGGAGGACGACGACCTACCGCTCTCCTATGCCTTCGGCATCTTGGTGGCGAGGAACGAAGGCAGCCAGATGTCCGTTCTACGCTCCCGTTCCGAGTCCTCCATGAGCCGGCACTACCTCTCCGCGGGCACAGAGGGCGATGCCTTTGCCGTGCATGTGGTGATGCAGGTGTTCGATGCGATGGACATGGTGTCCAGGGCCAGCGCAGCCATCACCGTGAATCCGCTAAGCCGCCCATCGCGCCGCCGTTTGACGGACAGTGGTGGCGAAGAGGAGGAGGAGGAGTCTCGGTTGAGCATTATCCGCACCTTCGCTGGCGCCACCATCTACAACAGCAATATCAGCGAGATGAATTCCATGGAGGCTTCCGAGTTGCGCTCCAACGCCGCAGTTGTCACCGGCGCCATGAACTCCCAGATCTGCACGCTACCGACGGATATCGCCTCGTGCGGTGTCGACCTCCACCGCGCCGACTGCCGCAGGACCCCAGGTACGTGCGGGGCATGTCTGTCGAGGTACACAGGTGAGTCGGCGGATGCCAACTCGCGTTGCGTTGCGGTTGCGGACGCTGCAGAGCGTGAGGTGCTGGCGTGGGAGCACAAGAGATGCCCCGGCGATTGCTCGGGCAGTGTGGCCGGCACGTGTATGACGAGAGACGAGCGAGAGGCCGCTGTCAGCGCCGCCGAGTGCCGCATCGGCGACCCGTGCGAGGCCGTGTGTGTGTGCAACACGGGCTTCGCTGGACTGGCATGTGAGTTGTCCCTTGAAGACGCCGATGCGAAGAATGCTCTGCGCACCGTCATCATTCGAACCACGGCGGACATGGACGCTCGCTTCTCGGATGCCATTTTCACTGAGGTTGAGCGCCGTGCTGCAGGCCTCCTGGCTTCTCTGGGTAGCCCAAGTGAGGTCGGCAGCGACGTTGTGATCACCGTGCTCTCCACCGCCGTGGAGCTCCTGGAGTCGGTCCGAGGCATGGCCTCTATGGATGTCGCCGTCGCCGAGTCTCTCATGGAGAGTGTGGACGCTGCTCTGGTGCATGCTGACATGTTCTCCTCTGGGTCTGAGGACCCGCTACCCCTGGTACTGCGTGCGCTAGAGCTGTTGGGTCCCCTGCTCTCTCGCGACCTGCTTCCGTCCGAGACCTCTCGAGCACTCACACGGCGATACATGAAGCAGCAGACGTACATGTTGTCCTCCCATGACGCGGACGTGCCCGACGGGCGACTGGTGTTACCTTCCGATGGCATGTATGACGTGCCGTCGGAGGTCTCCCTCTCGCTGGGCTCACGGGAGGACATCCAAGTGTCGCTCGTGACTGTGAACCGCGCCACAGCGGCAAAAATGAGTGGATCGCAGTCAACCGCGGGGCCAGCGGCCATGAGTGCCCCCCAGCTGATCAGCGACGTTGTGATCATGGACGTTATCGGGGCCGACCGCGCGCTCGACTGCTCCCGCACCGACGTTCTGCGCGAGGCGATCTTCGTGATTCAGACGGCCACCGCGCGCTCACTGTCGCCTCTTTTCCCTTACAATACCACACAGTTCTTCTCGCGGGACTGCTTCCAAGGAACCGTGAGCTACGAGACCGTGGACTGCTTCGGGCAGCAGAGGGATCTGCCCTGCGATGGAACGTACACGGGGACGGTGAATGTCAAGTGTACCAACACCATGCAGGCTACCTGCTCCGTGAATGCTCTCAGTGGCGGTGCTGGCGGCGCGGACGCGGTTTGTCGCGTGGTGGCGCGAGACGAGACCACCACTACATGTGCCTGCGACGTGTGCGCGGCCGCCCTTGCTGGCGGTGGCAGTGGCAGCCGTCGCCTGTCTGCCTCCTCATCTGTCAGCGTCGTGGAGGTGGCTGCCATGTCCGACTACGTCCTCAGTGACTTCGTAACCGTGTCGGCCAATCTGGACATGGCATGGTCCGCCAGCACGTACGAGATGACGTTGAATGTGGTGAAACTCTTCGGCTCACTGTGGCTACTGACCGCGCTGCTATTGCTGTGGTCGGAGCTGAATCAGGACGCAGTGCGTGGACTCTCCAAGGATGAGAAGGTGCGTATGGAGAGGCGCAAGTCCAGCATCGCGCCCATGGACATGGACGAGACGGATGAGCAGAAGGGCAAGCGCATGCTCGACTACATCGACAGCCTCTTCCCTACCGTGTTCAGCATGGAATCGAGCAAGAAGCGTATGATGCGGGAGGCCTCCAATCAGCATCTACTGCTCAAGGCATTCACCAGCCACACGCGCGAGGAGCGCATGCTGCATGCCTACGAGTTCCTCACGCTCGTTAATCTGACGTTGCTCATGGTAGCCTTTGTGACCAGCCTCGAGGTGGCCGAGGACGATGGCTCGTGCGCGACCTTCCACACAAAAGAGATATGCCTAACCGACGTTATGATGTTCAATGCAGACGAGCACGAGTGTGCGTGGGACGGTGTCCAATGCACGTGGACGCCGCCGAAGTCCTTCCAGCTGAGTGTGCTGGTCGCTGTGCTGTGCATGAGCATCGCGCTGACCGTACCTCTGCGTCTGATGCTCACCTTCTTGTTTGACAAGGTACTTCACGCGCCCACGGCCACCGCCTATCAGAAGATGCAGAAATCCAGCGACCGCCGCAAGGGCAGTGTGGTGCCCATGCGGCTAGCCAAGAAGATGTCTCGCATGGTAGGACTTGGTGGTGCTAAGAACAAGGACAGCGGTGGTGGCTGGTTCGGCATCGGGAGAAAAAACAGCATCGTTGGAGACTCCCTGCAGCATAACTTCAGCAAGATGGTCATGGTGCCTGACGCAACGCTGCAGCACCGCCTTCAGGTGAGCGCCTTCATCAAGTCCAACTTCAACACGAGTGCTGACGGCCGTTCCATTCGACAGCTGGCGGGGCGCAAGCGGATGGATACTGTGTTAATGGCCACGAACACGGAAGACGATGGTACTCGCCGCGGCTCCAACACCGGTCCCGGTTCGGAAGACGACGAGGGCCACTGCTTGATGGCCATGACTCCAGAGAACCTTTTTCTGGAACTGCACCTGAACGTGCAGGAGAAGATCAGGACGGACGGGGAAGTGGGGATCGCACCGTGCAAGGCCTTCCTGAAGCAGTGGGACTTGGCGCTCGTGGGCAAGGACAACACAATTATCTGGAACGCGCGGCGTGAGCTGGTGGATCGCCTGGACCATGTGCTCTATGTGGCACAGTCACGAATCGGTGATCTCAAGCGGCTGCCCGGCGCGGGTGCAGGCGTGGAGCTCTTCCGTAACTTCATTGTCGACATGCTCGGTCGTGAGACTTACGTCGGCAAGTGCTTCGACTACAAGAGCGAGTCGTACTTCCGCCTAGCGCGGGTAATCACGTGGGAGCTCAAGACTTTGGCGGTCGCTGTGACTATCCTGTTCAACTACTGGTGCTTCACCACTTGTGTCGTGTACGGTGCGCTCAAGGGCCAGGTGTGGATGGAGAACTGGACCCTGCTGTCGTGCTTCTGCCTCTTCTTTCTGGTCACCGTGGACATGTCGGTCGAAGCGATTATGGTGGGGTACATCCTCCCAACGCAAATTATGCCCAACGTGCGACTCGCGCAGGTGATGATCAAGCGCAGCATGGCGGCGCAGACGAAGAGCGCCCTGGCTAAGCGCAATAGCGATACCAAGGACGCAGTGCGCTTCTCGGCGAGTGACTACGTGTTCGTGTCAACCCTCATGGCGCGCGAGATGCTGCACCTTCCTGAGGCGAACCTGGTGCTGGGCTACAGCGACCCTCTGCCGCACGCTGCCAACGCAGTCAAGCGCAGCGCGGGTCTGTGTCCCTCGACAACCGACGTCATCGAGCTGCTACTAGCGCGCGTGTCACTGCCGTCGTTGTTGCTCTACATCGCCTCCTTCCCCGTGTTCGCACAGAGAGCCATCGTGACTGCGCCGATGCCCATCATCGGATCCTTCGCCACGGGCGCATGCATCATGGCCGTCACTTACGGCAAGAAGTACCCGATGCCTTTCTTCATCAGCATCGCCTTCCTGTCTGGTGCCTTGATTTCCTGGGGCGTGAAGATGATATCATCATACCGACAGAATGACACAGTCGGCGAGGGAGATGACTTCGAGATCGTCAACGGCAAGACGAGTAAGGTGGACTACAGCGACATGGGTATAACTGCCGTGGACGATCACTTCCAGAAGCTGTTGGCCATGAAGGTCAGGATGTCGGTGCAGCGCGGCTCGGCGGGTACGCACAGAGGTACACACGTGGCCAGTGTCATGGCCAAGGCGCCCACTAGCCTGGCGCCCGCGCCGCGCCGAGCGTCCGTGTCGGTGCAGGTCAAGCCGTGGCATGCGCCCGAAGAGGAGGACAATGCCTCGCCGTCCTCATCCTCTGACAACGAGGACCACGATGTCATCTCTGACGGCGAGGTTGAGGTGTATATGCAGGTCCTAGCGATGGAGCAACGGCTGTTGGAGATCGTGGACCCGGTGTCGGCCGCGGCGGCCACAGCGCTGCCGTCTGCGGTTGAGAAGCGCGCGACTCTGCGACGCAAGTCGACGGTGATGTTCCACATGGAGCAGGATGCTGAGGCGGCGGAGGTTGTATTGCTTGACGTCATGAAGGCGCGCCGGCGCCAGAGTGTGGCTCGTTTGGAAGAGCGTCTTGCCAATCGGCTCAACATTTCCGACCCTGTGCCCGTAGTGGCGGCGGCTGCGGTGCATGGCAACTCTTCGGACAGCGCAAGCGGAGAAGACGGTGAGGATGGGGCACAGGCGCAGGCGGATGAGGAGCGTAACCGAGTGGTTCTCATCACCCGGAAACGGGTGGCCAGGCGGCTATCGCGGGCCGTTAGTGAGTGCAACGATGTGCTCGACCTCTTCACCAGCGACGCTTCCTCGTCAACCCTTAAGGCAGAGGCACAGAAATCCGTGCTGGGACACGAAGCGAACGACGATTGTTCCGATGTGGACGTCAATGTCACGATAAGTGCCAAGGAGCCCAAAAAGTACAAGAGGAAGAAGACGAAGAAGAAGAAGGTCTTCTCCAAGCCTCTCTCACTGGGCACAAACGACAAGGTGAGCATCACTGGATTGACGCTCCCCAAGTCCAAGTCTGCCGCGGCGGCCTCAGGCAAGACGAAGGCGTCCCGAGTTGGCGGCAAGACCAAGAAGAGCAAGAAGAATTCACGCAAGAAGAAGAAGTCAGTGGTTCGCGATGACCGATGACTAAGACGAGAAGTACATGCAAGGAGAAGAGGGTGTTTAGTGTAGACCATATTCTTCCGAGTAGTTTTCATCAGAGGTAGTCTCGGTGGGTAGGGATTTTTGCAAGTCGCAACTCTATACCCCGTCCAGCCCTCCAATCCAATACAGAAGTACTTCCGGTTAGTGGTATTTTATTTTGCTGGCGGTTTTCAATGGAACAGAAACCATATACTTCGTATATAGACACTGCAGCATTAAACAAAAAACCGCCACACGTGTAATAGTTAAACCAATTAACGACCAATTATTCACATTTCGTACCCAACACACCAAGGGGCCCGCTCACGGACGGGGGAAGAAGAGAGGCAGAAGTTGGAACACTCCGGCACTGGGCCAATGCCCTTTCAATGACCAAAACGCACAGAGAACAGGCACGGAAGCAAGGCAATGCCTCCGTATTCTAAAGACGTGCTCCCGGCGAGCTCGTGGGAATGGGAAGGTCATTGCCATACTCTCGCGCTATTTCGGCGATGTCCTGACCCTCCTCCCTAGGTGAGCTGCTCCATACTGGGCACCATGTTGTACTTGTAGCCTGGCCACTTAAGGAAGGCGCCCAGCAGCACCCAGCACGTGTAGCTGCCAGGCACGAGGAGGATGCCGCCCACGATGAGCAGGTCCATGCCCTGGTTGTGTTTCTCCGAGCCGTCGCTGGTCCAGCGATAAACAGCACCGATGGAGAAGAGCACGACGCCGGCGATGAGACAGATGGCGGACGTGGCCAGAGTACGCCAGCCAGGCACGGGATCACGTGTGGGAGGGTCCACACCGTCGCGTTTTCGCGCCGCCTCGGCATTCCGCCACGACTCCATATACGCCGCCGACGGCCGTCTCTGTGCACCCTCGGTGTGGAGCGGGTTTCTCGCTCCGAAATATGCACTCATGGCAGATTACAGCCTCTTTCAAACAATTATGCAAGACGAAAATCGGCACACGGAGTCCCTGACCCGGAGTCGCGCGAACATTGCGTCGGTGTTGAGTGGAGGATTCAGGGCAATCACTTTGGAGTCCGCTCTGATCCCAGCTATTTGTTGTCCCAGCTCGTCTTGGGCGCCGTAAAAGACGCACTCCGGTCGCGGGCGTTCCTGAACTTCATGTCGAAGCTGAAGTTGCGACCTGGGACCGGCCTTACGCGCCTTGATCACCTTTGCCTTGTTTTGCCGAAATGCCAACATGAAGTCGGTAACAGCAGACTCACGCACTTTCGAGGGCAACGAGAGGAGCCATGGGTTCTCCCGCACCAGTGAGGAGGTACTGTAACCAAAGCGTTGATATAGGGGCATAATACTCATAGAGAAGGCAGTGTGCCTGCTCATTTTCAAGTTCTCCTTATCCTCCTTCTTCTTTATGGCATCGGCGTGCTTGTAGAAGGCGACGTAGGCGTCATAAATATACATGTGTCCTCCGAACCCGGTGATGAGACAGAATCTTGTCTCCCACTGATTCCAGGGCCATGGTAAAGTGGTTTACATGCACCTCATGCTCCACCGAATACCAAAAACCTTTGCCTACACTCTTGTGCAAGGCTGGCGAGAGAGATCGCTGTCACATTCAACGCGGACCAGGTTATCCACATCACCTCGGTCCACTGACGTGTCAGATCTTTGGCGTAGGGCTTGGCATGGGTAGGCCTGTCCGGCACCGCCATATCGCATGCACTAGGCCGGTCTCCTCTCGTCAGGTTAGGTCTGGTTTTCCCGCGCGGTCCCGCTAGGGCTCAAAAACATACACATTTTCAATAGGTTACGGTAGAAACTTCGAGATCCATGCGCCGCAGTATGGAAGACCTTGTCCAACACAACGGTCCTGAGCTTCATGTGAGACGAAGGCTTGACCTTTTCGGTCCCTTGCAGCTTCTTGACCATGTAGGGTGCATCATTGTCGATGCCTCGCAGCGAGATACCCATAGAGCCGAATGTCGCGAGCATGATCCCATCAATTTCCACGTTGTTAGGGAGTTACGGAGAGAAGTCGAATCCAAAAAATGCCCGGCCCACCGTAGAGAGGGGGGGCTCTCACACTCAGCGTCTTACTTTGCATCTTTGCCAAGCCCAAAGCACACAAACTTTACCTCACAGTACTCATCTATCCCGTTGTAGCTGCCCTCACGTCCAAGCCCCGACTCCTTAACGCCGCCGAAGGGGGCAGCTCGCTGTTGATGGCCCCTCATTGATGCCCACCATACCCCCATCCAGGTCCTTGGAGAGGCCGAAGGCACGTGCCAGGTCCCGTGTGCACGCGTACGCCGCCAGGCCAAAAGGCGTGACATTGGTAATCTCACCGCCTCAACGAAGGATGTCCAGCACAGAACAACCCGGATATCGATACACGAGAAGCAGTTACCGGCGCGAGGTTCAGGCGGAGGCCCCGGAAGCCTTAAAGGCAGTCCACACGAAGCGCGCCATGTGCGCGAGCTCTGTGTCGGGCATGTCGCTGCTGACGAGAGAGCAGAGGCGGCCGAAATAAGCCTTCTCGACGCAGTAGGCGCGGCCCTCCGACGCGCCCGCGTGGGCGTTCATGCGCGACTCGAACTCCTTACTGCGCCGCACAGCCATGGCCACCACACTGCTGGGCAGTGCGGCGAGCTTGGCCACGTTCACGCCATAGGACTTGGGGCTGCTGCCGTCGGCCAGACGATACAGGAAGGTGACGTCCTCGTCGGCAGCACTACCGCCATCGTTCTGCACCATGCAGTCCATGTGTCCGAGCTTCACGCGCGGGTCAATGCCCCAGTCGTCCGCCAGTGAGTGGTAGTGCGTGGCAAAGAGCGTGCGGCAGCACGTCTCGCGCACAAGCTTGTCCACCACTGCATGTGCGATGGCCGTTCCGTCGTGCGTGGCCGTGCCGCGTCCCAGCTCATCCAGGATACACAGCGACCGCCGCGTGGCAGCTTTCAAGATAATTGCCGTCTCCGCGAGCTCCACATAGAAGGTAGACTGGCCCGCAAGGATACGGTCACTGGCTCCAACGCGAGTGAAAATGCGGTCCACAGGTGTGAGTGTGCATGTCTCGGCGGGTACGGCGCATCCCAGTTGTGCTAGGATGGTGATGAGACACGTCTGCCGAAGGAGCGTAGACTTGCCGCCCATGTTCGGGCCGCTAAG
>Ga0308003_1001272_pt1 | contig 11120 bp, 5 predicted proteins | sample Neamet36_FD_203159 | JGI IMG/M metagenome (GOLD analysis project Ga0308003, IMG submission 203159) | Marine microbial communities from water near the shore, Antarctic Ocean - #36 | ecosystem: Environmental > Aquatic > Marine > Unclassified | place: Southern Ocean | collected 2014-06-06
ACGATGTTGATGCCTTCCACCAGCTTCTTGCGAGAGTCCTCCCGAAAACTGATCTTCTTCGCCATGGACAGCTTGTGGGCACTCATGTGGCTCCGCCGGCCCGTAGGCGCAAACGCACCCACGCCCGCCACCAGTGACACCACCACCATCAAAAATAATAGGTTCATTTTCCCAAGATGAAGGAACACCACTAGTGCAAGTGCACCCTCGCCAGTGCGGGTCGCGCAAGCACGTGGCTTACATCTTGTACGCGAGAAAGAGAACTATTCTGTAAGGAGCGGGGATTGGATTCGAGTGTTTGAGGACCCCAAGGAGAGCAGAGGGAGATGTCCAAGAGGTACCACCCGGAGAGCGAGTACTGCGAGCCGTTTGATCAGGCATTGACTCTGTTTGAGCAGTGCGCGGAGCCGCAGGAGCTCCACGCGAACGACGCGGAGATCGCGGTGGACGCGTCGGCGTTTCTTCACGAGCTCAAGTGCCCTATTTGCTTGGGGCTCATGGAGGATACCATGGTGGTCCCGTCGTGTCTGCACCGCTTCTGCAAGGCGTGCATCGGCCGGCACCTCAAGCAGGACGAGCACAAGGAGTGTCCCACGTGCCGTGCGCGCTGCTCGGCTTATCGCAACTTGGTCGCCGACAAGAGGTATGATGCCATCATCACGGAGGCCAAGGCGGTCCAAGTGAAGCGGGACGAGCAGAGGGGAATGGCTTCCTCGAGCAGCGACATGACGATGAAGGCCATGCGGGAGCAGCACGCAAAGCGGCTCGCCACCATGATGCAGCAGAGGAGGGAGAAGCAGGCGCGCATCGCCACAGAAAATATGACAGCAAGTGTAAGCAACAGCAGCTGCAGCAGCAGGAACCCTCGCGGCAAAGGCAAAGGCAGCAAGAAGTTGCCTAAAATAGAAGTAGTGGAAAGCATCTATGAGAAGGAGGCCAGAGAGGAGAAAGAGGAGGCCGAGGCTGAGGAGCGCCTTCGGCGTGCACCCAAGCCCATCATAGTGCCCACACACCCACTGCCTCGTGAAGCCTTGGCGATGCCAGAGCTCAAGCTGCTGAGGAGACGACGCTTGGACGCATCGCTCGATTACTCGGATTCGGACTCGGACTCGGACTCAGCGCCTAAGCAGAATCAAGAGCAAAAGGAAGAGGATATGAAAGTGGAGGCGGAGATAGAGATGCAGTCTCAACAGTCTTCTTCTTCTTCTTCTAAGCGACGGCGCCGTGACCCCCGCTTCAGCTTGACGGAAGTGATCTTCAAGCTGATACCGTGTGCACTCGACGTGCACCAGTGCAAGGATGTCTTCAAGACCCTAGTGAAGGGGCCATGGATCAAGGCGCCCTCGCATGCCGCTGTGTCGGACATGAAGGAGATGCTGGCACGGCGGATAGAGGCGCATCGGGGGAAGTGGGAGGAGCACAGTTATAGCCGGGTGCCTGTGGCGAGCGACATGGTCATTTACGTCCTGACGGGCCCGCTGGAGTGGTGGGCCCTCGCGAACGACCTTAGCTTGGACTGTCTTGTACGTGAGTACTGGCCCGAGAACGTGGAGCTTTGTTTGTACTACGGTCGACTGGAAAGTGTGATCCAGTGGGCCAAGCTTACCCAGGTATCATTCAAGCCGATGGTCTGGCGACCACATGCGACGAAGAGGGAGAGAGAGGACGAGGAGGCGGTAGAGGCGGCAGCGGTGGCGAAGAAGGATCAGGAGATCTCTCAGGAGGAGCTGGACCTGGCGAACAAGAGTCCCTTCGGGGTGCTGTCTGCCGAGGGCATTGGAGGCCAACCGTGGAGGGTGGATCTGGTATCTTCCAAGGGCATGGTCGTGGCCGAACCAGTTCTGGCAGTTCTGTCCGAAGTGTCAGAAGGCTCGAATTCCACCAACCTTCAGTCGGGTTACAACGGCCCCTACTCACTTTTCAACAGGGTCATGCGTCCCATCATAAAGGCTCACTACCCAGATATGGCATACTCTGAGGTGGCGAGGGAGGTCACGACTCTGTGGAGAGGCATGACAGAGCCGGAGAGACATGACTACCTGGCCAAAGTGGGCGAGGGCGACATGGGGCCTGTTCTCGCGACCTTCACCGCCTCAGCATCGGCAGGTGACAACGTGCCGACTGCTGCCCTGACCGTGGGCGCTGTTGCCGGGGCGGCGGGAGCGGCCATCCCTATCCCTATCCCCGTGGCAGTTGCCGTGGCAAGCTCTGCAGGGGGCGTATCGGAATCCAAGCCAGGCGGCACTGCTGGCATCCCTGCTGGTACTCCAGTTAAAGCTGTCATCGACCTCACCACCACCGTCACGACGACGACGACGACGACGACCACCACCACTGTCAAGGGGGTCGTTGATCTGACCAAGGACACGGGGCCGGACGAGGAGGAGGAGGTGGTGATTGTGCAGGCGAAGACTGAGGAATTAAAGGTGCTTGCGCCAGAGGAGAAGAAGGAGAAGGAGGAGCCAGGGTCCGGCTCAGAGTCAGAGTCAGAGTCAGAGTCAGAGTCAGAGTCAGAGTCGGAATCAGAGTCGGAATCAGAGTCGGAATCAGAGGAAGGGGGTGAGCCGAAGTCAAAGGTGGAATTGACCGTGTCAGATTATATTGTTAGATATCATCAGACTATCTCAGACTGATGTGTTGTGTGAGCGCAAGTCCACAGTTATTTATTATGAGGTTTTAAACTTCGGGAAGTATATGATATGTTGTTTTCGCGTCCCCTCCTCCGATCATCGCGCGAATCCGGGAGCTCGGGAGCGGCTAACCTTGATAGATTTCGGCGGCTGTGTGGTTGTGTAGGTTGGTGGTGCACATTTACTCCGCATCAGTAAAACACGGCCATGTCGATGTCTCATCATCCTCACCTGGAGTTCGACGATGATCAGGATGGTCCGAGGATGGAGGGATTGCGGGTGCCCGAAGGCAGCGGTGGCAGGCGGCTCTCTCTGAACTTCGCTATGTCGCCAAGCATCAAGGCTGCGGCCAGTGCGGCAGCGAGAGGAATGGAGGGCACCCCGGAGGACGACTTCCACTCTGAGTTCACGGATGAAATGGATGTGGACGAATACATTAACAAGCTTATACACGGCGGCGGTGGTGCGGCCCGGGGTGATGATGGCGGTAATGGTGATGACGACAGAGGTGATGGTGGCGATGACAGAGGTGATGGTGGCGATGACAGAGGTGATTATGGTGACAGAGGTGATGATGGTGGTGGTGTTGTGGATGAGCTGCTACAGGGGGTTCTCACTCCGCCGTCCAAGGTGCCCTTCGCGAGCACTGCCAGCGCTGGCGACAGTGGCGAGGATGACGACAAGGCGGACAAGGCGGACAAGGCGGACACGGCGGACACGGCGGACACGGCGGACACGGCGGACACGGCGGACATGGCGGACACGGCGGACACGGCGGACAAGGCGGACAAGGCGGACAAAGTGGAGGTGGAGGTGGACGGCACGGCCGCTACTGCTGAGCCAGAGAGCCCCGAGCCCATGAGCCCTGTTACAGCCAAGATGTCGCCATTTCCTCGTGCCCAGCCGCCCAAACGACGCGCCAGGCCTATTAGGCCATCCCTGTCGGCCAGTCTTCCGTATGTCACGGAAATCACAGCCGGTATTGATCCTATGCCTACACTTGCACCTGCGCCTGAGCCGGGAGCGGCAGCGGCAGAGGCACCTGCAAGTACTCATTTGTCGGCTGGTGCGCCCGAGTGGGAGCCCAATCTGCCAGTCACGGAACTCTCTCCCACACCCGTGCCTTCCTCCGAACCTGCTCCTGCTCCTGCTCTTGATCTTGCTCCTGCTCCTAGTCCTGCACCGTCAGAGGTACAGGCACCGGTGCCACCGGAGAAGGTGGCCTTATCTGCGTTGAAGACGAAGGCGAAAGCTCTCCGCGAGCAAACGGACTCTGGGACCACTCTGCCGCCGCGCGAGTCCAAAGTGAATTCTTTGTTCGCAAATACACCAGAGTCACTTGCGATAGAGGCTGCACTGGCAGAGATTAAGGCAGAGGCCGATGAGGCTTTTCCCGTTCCCGCTCCCACTCCCGGGCCACTGAAGCTGGATCTGTCGGCACTCAAGATTGACGTGTCTGGACATGGGTCGTCGGCTGCACCGCTCAGTCCAGTGGCGGGCTTGCATCTAGATATGGCCGCCCTTGGAGCCCACGCGAGGCTGTCTGGAACACCTAAGGCCTTGTCGCCGCTCGCGGGCCTGAAGCTCGATCCTACAACAAGGGCGCTGGGTCTGGCCGATGCACCGCCGCTCAGGTCGCCGCTCGCTCGCCTGAAGATCAGTGTGACGGGGCACGGGGCGGCCCCTGGCCCCATGAGTCCGCTGGCGCAGTTGACTCCCATCACCATCAAGGGGATGCACGGCGGAATGACACCCCTCACGCCGGTCGAGAAGAAGGCCAAGGCTACAGTGGACGAGAATGAGCCCGTGCACCGTTCTTTCCTCTTGGGGTGTGAGTGGACGTGTCAGAAGCTGCGAGATGACGAGGCGTTCCGCACGGCCGCGACCGATGCGCTGGCGTCCGACGCGGCTTCCTACGACGAAGATGATGAGGCTGCGAACTTCGGAACCGCCAAGACCGCCAGGCGACCCACGTCACCTACCACCAAGGCCTTGGCTCGCGTGGTCGAGGACAGTCTCACGGCGGAGACGTCCGGCATGCAGGGCAAGCTTCTGGGCGTGCTGAAGACGTTGGGAGAGAGCAAGGCTGCCGTTATGGCGGGGTCAGCGAGCGCGAGCCTCACCATCCGGCTCGAGAAGGCGCTGCGCCAACAGCTCGCGGAGCAGTCGCAGTTGTTGGAGGAGTCCAAAAGAAGGCAGTTGGAACTGCAGAGCCGTCTAGAAGAGACTCGCCTCACCATACAGCTCTTTGCACAGTCCAACATCTCACCGTACAACTCGCCCGCCGCGACCCTGTCCGCTGCTGGGGGCCCTGCGTCGCCCGCCGACAACTTGTATCTCTACTCCGGCCTGCAGCGCAGTACTCCCAGTACTGCACCTGCCTCGCCAAGGCACACGCTGACGCTGAATGAGGACGACGGCGGTCCTGGCGGCGGGTTTGACTCCTTCCTGGTCACCGACGACGGTGACGGCGCGTCATCCCAGCCCGGCTCGCCGACATCGTCGGTCCAGTCTTCTGTCCAGTCTTCTGTTCAGTCGTCTGTCCAGAGCACCGAACAATCAGCGGGCTTCTCTCTACAGCAGCCAGTGCATGTGCCCTATGAGCCCAACTCGTCCAGCGGCTCGGAGGACGGCTTGGAGGACGACATGGAGGGCACCAGCAAACAGGACAAGACTGCCAGTGGCAGTGCCGGTGCCGGTGCCGCTAAATCACCGGCCAAGGTGGACATCAGAGAGAGAATGCGGCGGAGAATGAAGGGGAAGGAGGGTTCGGACAAGATCACCTCCCTCACCGACACGGCTAACGCGGCCGACACGACGGGTACAGCGGACATGACGACGACCGCAGCGGACACGAGAGACACGGCGGATGTTGTCGCCGTGGACATGAGGGAAATCCTTCGGCGACGCATGATGGCCGTTCGAGACAGCCCAGTCAAGGCCAATCGGCCTACTCCTTCGCTGCTGCATATGCCGGGCACTGGTGAGGGCAACACGCCTACGTCCGTTGTGGCACAGGCGCCAGTGCGGCAATCTATGGCAGAGCGCTACTGGACACCATTTCTGCGTATCTTTATTGCAAAGAATAGGGAATGTTATTTGGACGACTCGGGGCTTAAATCTTTTCTCTCCTCTGAGCGGTGCGTAACGTGGGCCGCGTTCCAGCATTGCGCGTGTGCGAGTGATGAGAGCGGTGCAGTTTATCTAGCGTCGCAGCTGCCTATCAAGCAGGTCCGAAAATTCTTCAAAGAGACAGGCCTGTTCCGGACAGCGGCGCCATCTCAGGTGGAGCGCAGCGCGGGCTTCTCCAGCACCCAGCTCGACATGGAGATTAACAAGCTAGCCAAGTCCTACACAGATCCCAAGGACAGGCTAGACATGGTAGGGCACCAGGCACTGTCGTTCGCTAACCTATGTCAGCTCTTGGCACAAGTGGCGCAACTCGTCGCTCCGCCCCAGCCCAACGGCTCGCGCTCGACCGCCCCTGTGGCGCGGGCCTACGTCGAGTCGCGTCTACGCCAGTACTTGCTACACCAGTCCATCCAGACCACGTACGAGAACATGGCCGCCGACGCGACACGCTCCATGGGGGGTCTCGTTGACAGCGCCATGGCTGCGGCACAGGCACACCAGCTGTCCTCCCGCGAGCAGAAGCGTCGTAGCTCCATAAAGGCGACCGGAAAGCTGTGGGCGGGCAATCACAAGCCTATGGCCACCATCTATGCCAGCTACGCGCAAAGCAGCGCAGCCCTGCGCGTGCCTCTGCCCGAGTACAAGGACCCCGAGGAGGCCGAGGGTGAGCGCCTTCTCTCCCTCGAGAACTGCATGTCGCTGTTCCAAGACTTCGACCTGCTCAATATCTTCTCCAAGGACACTGTGCGTACATACTTCCGCCACGTGAAGCTGTGGGAGCTACAGTCGCACAAGGCGCTCACCTCTCCACAGGAGGGAGCATTCAAGTTCCCCCACGACGCAGGTCTGGACTTTTTCTTAGCGGCTGGAAACCTGGGCATTTCTCTGTCTGGCCTGCTGGAGCTCCTCAGTCGTCTGGCTATCGTATCAGAGCTGGGCGACTCACCACTGCAGGCCGTGGAGCAGCTGTTGCACCGCATGGACCTGTCCTCGGGCAAATCGAAGCTTGTCAAGCATAGTCGTCGGAGCATGTACGACCACATTGATGGCTTCCAATACTAGGGTGGCTGTGAGGTGAAGAGAAGAAGTGGACCGAGTAGGAGACGTACAAGGAGAGGAGTGGAATCTGCACGGCAAGGCAACATTTTTATTATTACGCGGTTTAATCAATATCAAATCCATTCATCCATTGGAGGTGGGAGGTGGGGGGTCGACTGCGGATTGAGCGCAGGAGTGGCCTCCCGGTGTTTTTGTGCGCGAATCCGTAATATGTGATCTTGTTCTTCCGACAGATTTGTGATTCTGTGTGGCGTGCTGAGTCTTGAGAGGATCTACACTAAATCAACATCTCTACAGTACTTTGGTACTTTTGACTCGTGCAGAGTGCAGAGTGCAGAGTAAGGCTCTTCGTGTGCCACTAGGGATCACTTTCCCCGGAAATTTAGACTGAACGTGGTTCACAACAACCACCACCAAGCGGCAGACGAAACATGAGCTCTCCAACATCTATGGGCTTACAGCTGATGAGCATCGACTCAATGGAGGCAGGTCCTTCTAATGACGCTCCGAGACACAGGACGGAAGTGCTTCACACAAGAAGTCTGCTTGATGCGCAGGACATGAGCTGGATCCAAGCAGATGTGCAGGCCCGTAAGATACGGCAGCTGGACGTCTTGGCTATTGAATCAGGGAGCCACAATGAGCTGGACAAGTATTTCGAGGGCCTCGTATTTATAGACAAGTTCTACTTTGCGACGTGCGCCATGCGTAGCACTGGCCTCATGTCGATGGTGAAGCACGTGTCTGAGCTGACCTGGATCTGTCTCCAGTGGGAGATGGGGAGGGTGCTCGGCTTCGGGACTATCGGAAAGGCAACGTGTGCTTGGGTGGCATTCAACTGTTACTTGAAGACATTATTCCAGTCCCTCGAGAGCCATGAGGTGTCCATGCACAACCCGGACAATGCTCTGTACAAAGTGATACGGATGCTCCCCACAGCCAAGAGGAAGGAATACCACCAGCAGTTGTCATTCTTCGGAGGCCACCTTGGTATTATGCCTGGACATGTGGGCAGCGCTCTTGTGGCCACGGGGATGGTGGCCATGGCAACCATCAGCGTCGCAGGCTTGGCATACAGCGACACAAAGACGGATTGGGATCACGTCGTCATCGTTTTGGACGTGGTGCTTTGGGTCGCGTGGCCCATGCACACGTTCTGGATGACGCCTCTGTTCTGGGTTATTGGCGGGCAATTCGCCGACATCATCAGCAACTTCCGGTGCACGGAGCTGACCCCGGATGACGAGGTGGATGTACGCATGTGCTTTCAGAACTATTTCATCATGACACAGACGATCGAGCAGTTTACACATCTCTTCAGTAAGTACTTCTTCGTCGTCGAGTTCACCTTGGTTCTCTGGTTTGTCTTCATTGCCGCGGCATTATACGATGAGAGCGATAAATATGACGGAGAGAAGGCAGGCGACATTCGTATTGCCATGCTTGTGACATTCATCTTTTTGGATGTCGTCATCCTGGGATTTATCTTTAATGCCGCGGCCAAGATCACGAAAGCCGCCGACAAATGCGATGACGCTCACGGGGTAGTGTGGCACGCGACCGCCAACGACGACCCCTCCTCGTACATCGAGCACGTGCACCGTACGGCGGACGCTCACATCGGCTTCCATGCCATGGGCATCACCATAAACTATTCCCTCATGCTACGGAGCATGTATTTTCTCAGTACAGCAGCGGCGTTCGTCGTGACGACGTACGTAATTCCCTCGTGAACACCTTCTTCGATCGAGGTGAATACCAATTAATATACGTGGATTGTCCTAAGTGGGCTGTTATACATTTTAATACTGTGTATGCATTGAAGAAAACGTGTCGAATAGAATGTACCGAAAGGGCCTAGGTGCCCCCCCCTCCTCATCCTCAGAACTCCGAATCGGAGTCTGGGTCAAGCGTGTGTTCGCACACGGTGCAGGTCCTGGCGGAGCCGCCGGGAACGCGGTTGACCAGCGTGCACATGGGACACGCCCACTCCGCTATACGAATCGCCTCGTCGTGTTCGGGCCGCCCGAGGGCCGCAGCGCCAGCGCCGGCGCCCGTCCCGCCCAGCATAGAGGCGATCGCGCCCTCCACCTCCGCCTGGCGCTCGGCAGTCATGCCTCCCTGGCCCAGGCCGCGCGCCTCCAGCGCCACCAGCACCGCATTGAGGTCCTCGTCGGCGATGGGGTGTCGGTCTTGATCGTGGTCCCTCGCGATGGTGTTTGCGACTGAGGCGCCCGGGGTGATGATGCGGGACTGCTGCGACCCCGACTGTGCTTGTGGCAGGGACGGAGCAGCTCCCGTTCCCATCCATGCGGTAGAAGAAGAAGCTCTGGGAGCCGCTCTGTAAGCACCTGTGCGGATGTGCCACGGGGGAATGCCCTTCTGGTAGTTGTCCACATCCCCGGCCGGCGGCCCCCATTCGTCGGGTATGAGCAGAGCACGGTGTAGAAAGATGGACACGCTGTCATGCATGAAGGCAGGACGCGGGCTGTTGTGCCCCCCCTGCACGAGGATGATGTTCTTGTCGCCACTGTACTTGTTGTAGATCTTATGCGAGTGGTCCGGGTGAATAAAGTCGTCTTGTTCACCGGCCACGAATTGCGCGGGAATGTAACACTTGTCGGCGTGCTTGATGGGACTCAGGTCGTTGATGTCGAACTTGGCACGCTTCTGCACGGACTGGCGGATCCACCTAAGTGCCAGAGAGATGACGAAGCCCGGCGCGAATAGACCCTGTCCTCGGCCCTTCTCCACCATGTCCTGGGCCAGCATGACCAGGTCGGCAAAAGCGGAGTCCAGGACCATGGCTGCGATAGACGGATCGCGCTCGGCGTGGAGCAGCGCCGTGGCAGCACCCATGGACCGCCCCCACAGCGCAATGGTGGATGTCTTGCCAGCCTCGCGCAGGTGCTCAATCACGGAGGCGAGGTCCTCCCGCTCGAAGTAGCCCAGCGACACGTAGTTGCCATCCGACAACCCCGAGCCGGCGGTGTCGAAGGCGAGGTAGGAACAGCCCATGCGCAGCACTGTCGTGAGCTGTCCCAGCGCCTCCACCCGCGAAGAAGAGTTGCCATGCAAGTAGATGACGCACGGCACAGCTGGCGCCAGAGGACTCGTGTGCTCCCACATGGAGCACTGCAGCTTCTGGCCCTGGTTATTCAGCAGCACGAAGTCCGTCCGTGCCACCTCCCGCTCGTAGAAGTAGAACCTTTTGGGGCCCAGGTGGCTCATCATGTAGAGGGACCGAGGCGGCCGGATGATTGCGTTCACCAGCTGGTCGTACCCAGTCTGAGCCATCTGCCAGTACGAAGGGTCCGCTGCCTCCTCCTCCGCGCCCCCCGACGACGCACTCCCACCTCCCGCACTCGAGCTCTTGCTGTTGCCCATGCGCTATTGTACCCGTGCACCGTTACTGACGTGTGAGTAGATTTTGAGGAGTCACAATGTCCGACTATGCCGCACGAATGCGCGAATGAGATTTCTTCATACACGGAGTCGCGCGGTTCGCTTTAGAGGAAGTGAGGTTTGAGTCGGTTGAGCGATGAGTGAGGAGGAGGATCAGGAGCGGTTGCACTGGGAGCTGGTGAGAAAGAGCCTCTTGCAGCATGGGGACTTTCTTGAAATGCAGTGCAAGCATCAGCAGGGAGGGTATGAGCGGTTGAAGAAGGCGGGGGTGTTTGGCGAGGGAGCTTGCCCATGGGAGCGCGTAGCAGACGTAATACCGGGCCTGATCAAGGGGAACGACGCCTTCTTCCGGGCTATGCTGAGTATGCAGGGAATAGCCTTCGAACCTCGCGATCCCATGTTACCACTGCCGGACCCTTTTCAAGGCCCACAGCCGCCTGCGCACTTTCTTGAGCGCTGTGATGCCGTGCTACACTCCATCTACCGCGAGTGGACGGCGGAGGGCCGCGAAGAGCGGGACCAAAGCTTCCTCCCGTGCATAGAGGCGCTGGAGAGACTGCTGCCCGTCACGGCAGACTCCGCTTACGAATACAATGTCTGCGTGCCGGGCTGTGGCGTGGGCCGCCTCGCCGTGGAGCTGGCGGCGCGGGGGTACAACGCCCAGATGAACGAGTTCTCCGTTTTTATGCTCTGCGCCAACAACTTCATGGCCAACGGCGCCACTAAAGCCGGAGAGTTCACCATCGCCCCCTGGTTACGACTGCGAAGCAACGTCGTGTGTAGTGCAGGTGAGATGGAGTGTGTGTGAGAGTGTGAGTGTGAGAGATTGGGAGAGAAAGCTATTGTAGAGATTGTTCCTTTCCACTTCCCCACACGGCCTATGCCCGTAGTCTC
>Ga0308003_1001275_pt1 | contig 11100 bp, 7 predicted proteins | sample Neamet36_FD_203159 | JGI IMG/M metagenome (GOLD analysis project Ga0308003, IMG submission 203159) | Marine microbial communities from water near the shore, Antarctic Ocean - #36 | ecosystem: Environmental > Aquatic > Marine > Unclassified | place: Southern Ocean | collected 2014-06-06
TATGCACATGCCCACGCATGTGTAGTAACGAGGTGACCATCCTGGCACAGCTCGAGTCACCCTATGTGGTGCGCTACTTCGACTCCTTCATGGACACCGAGAGCTTGCACATCGTCATGGAGTACTGCAACCGGGGAGACCTGCAGAGCCTCATCCGCAAGGCCAAGGACAAGAAAGTCACCAACCTCAAGGCGCACGTCACGTGGGACCTGACGTTGCAGATCTTGCTGGGCCTGCATTACCTGCACGGAAAGAAGATCCTTCACCGCGACCTCAAGTCTGCCAATGTCTTCCTCATGAAGAATGGCAAGGACAAGTACTTCGGCGTCAAGGTAGTGGTGTTATCAATACATCAACTCAGCTGATCCCCATAGGCCTAGTTCTAACCCTTATCCGTGCCCTCTACCCCACCTACTTCTTTCGCCAAGATTGGTGACCTGGGAGTAGCCAAGCTGCTCGAGACGAGCACTGCCTTCGCGCAGACCATTGTTGGCACGCCGTACTACCTGTCGCCGGAGCTATGTGCGGACAAGCCATACAGGGACAAGAGTGACTGCTGGGCGCTGGGTGTGTTGCTCTACGAGTGCTGCACTCTGCACCACCCCTTCGAGGCGCGCAACCAGTGTGCTCTCATTATGAAAATCATGGGCTCCAAAGTTGAGCCACCCGACCCGAAGCTCGTCTCGAGTGAGCTGTCCGCTCTGTGCCTGTGGCTGCTCAACAAGGACCCTGAGAAGCGCCCCACCATCAAAGAGATCCTCAACCAAAGCGTCGTGCGTGCAGAGCTTGAGAAGCACGAGCTGCCACTGCCCTACGAGCTGCACGATGTCGAGCCCAGCCACAAGCTGGAGCGCCTTGCTGCATCGGTGGCGTCTCCGGATGAGACGACGCGAGGCAAGTCGTCGTCGTCATCGTCCAGCGGCGCGGGTTCCACGTCTGCCTCCACCTCCACAGCCACCTCCAGCCCCAGCGCCGCTTCGTCGTCGCGCGCCAACAACTCTTCGGCCGTGCCGCCCGCGCGGCTGCCCGAGCGCGGCGGCGGCGGCAACAGCGGTGTCATGGGTAACAGGGTGCGGGGTGGGGGCGCGCGAGCTCAGCGGCAGCCCAGTAAGACCGCCATGGAGCGGTACCAGGTGAAACAGACGCCACTCGAACAACACGTACAAGCCACGCGACAGCAGGAGCAGATGCATCGCATCAGCGGCCAGCTAAACGGCGAGGACAAGCTAGAGGGTGGCGACCAGCACATGCGGACGCACATGGAGTCCTCGTCCAAAGGTGTCGATGTCGGGCTGGATGGGCCCATGAATGTGGATGTTGGCGCTCTGTCACCCTTCTTGGCGGAGGCCAAGGGTGTGGGTGTGGGCGCCGGTAACTCAGCGGCAGATGACAAGAGTGGGGGGGCGGTACCGACAGCAGCAGCAGCAGCCACAGAGGCCAAGACAGGCGCAGTGCCCTCGTCCGGCGACGATGCCGACTACGACGTCGACGACTTCGAAGAGTACGAGTCCGACTTCGAGACGGATGTGTCGGGTGGTGAAGCGGCCGCGGCGGCTGGTGATAGGGATGTCGAGGAAGCAGACGCGGACGCAGACTTGGGGGAGCTTGGCGGCGACGAGACGCAAGTGAAGTTGTTGGAGTCCCTGGTACGCGAGGCGAGAGAGAAGAGTCTGGCGTCGCTGGGGCCCGAGCTGTTCGAGAAGGTGTATGCGCTGTGTTCGGAGCACATGGGTGGCGAGATCAATGAGGAGGGGGCGGCGGTGGGTGACGGAGGCTCTACAGTGTCTGGTAGCTCCTTCGTCGCCGAGCTCGAGGAGGCCCTCTGTCAGCAGCTCAAGGGCGGGGTGGATGTGGCGTGTGAAGCTGTCTTCGGCGTGAAGGTGCTGCTGGCACTGGAGTCGAAAGTGTCGTACATTGAGCGGAAGCAGGAAGGGGATGCACTCTCGGGCTCTCACAAGTAGAGGCAGGACGAAGGTGCAGGTGGGAGGGATGGAGAAGACTTAAGAAGACAAGAAGACGTCATGTGTAACTATATGAACGGCTGTTTTATCGATATTTACGAGAGTCTCTGTGTATTCTCGGGAGCTTGCCCCTTGGCTTAACGCGGTCATTTTAACCGTGAAGCGGACGCGGCACACTGCATGGCGGTGGTGCCCCAACGAGATATTTCAAAGCAGAAGGCATCTCGATTCCGATCGCACGAGGGAAAGGTGTGATGTTCGCAGATTGATTCTCCATGTTCTAAGTGTTTGGCCAAGTACAACAAATGGAACCGAGCCACTTTCTGGCTGTGGTCGAGTCCTTGGTCGAGATTATTTTAACCGATGACGAGGTTGGAGGTGCCTCCAGGGGCCTGGCGGGCCCGGGACTTGGGGTGGTCCTGCTGGCTCATGCCTGAGAACAGGTCGTTGGAGCGCTGGGCGTCGGCCACGTTGCGGGTGTGCGTGTTGGCGGCGCGGTCGTGGACGGCGTTGGCCTCGTGGTTGAAGATATTGCTGCTCTGCGCTACGGCGCCAATGTGCTTGGATGGGGTGGCGGCCTGGTACGTGGGGTCGTTCACGCCGGCGGCCATGACATCGCGCTGCTGCATAGGGGCAGTGGCGTTGCCGCCGAAGATGTTGTTCGAGGCGGGGGCCTCGTACATCTGCTGCTGCTGCACAGGCTCCTCGTTGAAAATGTTGCTGCTCTTGTGGTCATTGTACTGCTGCTGCTTCTGCGCGGGCGCCTCACCGCCGAAGATGTTGTTGTAGCTGTTCTCCATGATCGGTGCTGCGTTGCGCACGTTCTCCGTCGCCTGGTGGAACACAGTGGGGTTGCTCGTAGGAGGCTGCACCTTGGTCACACGACGTACAGGAGCCTCGGGCTCGCAGTTTCCGAACGATATGGAGCTGTGTCCACCCGGGGGCGCGTGCAGGCGCGTGCTCGAGCGCTCCAGGATCATATCAGTGGACAAAAGAGTGGACATTGTGCAGGACTTCTCGGTTAATGGAAGAGTCTCGAAGGTTGGAGAGGCCCTTCGCCAGCGGCTCTTTTCCGGCGTCCCCGGCGCTGGTACTTCATACTGGCATGTTGGAGAAGAAAGGTGCCAGAGGCAGGTTCAGTTCGTGTGTCCGTGCTACTGCACTCATCCGTCCCCATTTACAAGCCATGTATATGTGTGGTTAGTAGAACATCATGTACTTCAAAGTAGAGCTCTCTACGGAGCGATGAACCCAGTCTCAGATTTTGGCTCATTTTTGCGCTGATGGGGCGCTAAGGAGCCACCTTTACTCGGAGGAAGAGCTACTGGGACTTCTTGGCCTTGTCGCCCATCTGCCGCTGGAGTCTGCGCATGACAGTAAGCGCAACCAGCAGCGCCAGCAGCACGGCCACCTTGAAGGGCCAGGCGGAGTCGCCCACCTGCTCGCGGCTGCGCAGCTTCAATTCCTTCGCCGCCGCCGCCCGTTCCTCGGATGCCAGCAAGTGCACCGGCACACCCTTTTCCTCCGTTGACGACGCTTTGTTCTTCTTTCCCTTCTTATCGTCAACCAAAGAGAGCTCCACGAGACACGATCCCATCTGTGACTTCAGCACGCGGCCCTCCGTCAAGACCGTGCGCGCCGACGCAGTCACAGCAGCCTCGAAGCCCCGCAGCACCTCCAAGAGGTCGTCCACGCGCACAGCGCCCTTGCCGCCGAGGACACCGGCGCCGTTGGCCAAGGCCCGAATAGCGCCCTGCAGTTCCGACATCTTCTCAGTGATGGACATCATGGCATCCTCCAGCCACACAATGTGCATGGCGCATGTCGAGGGCAAGAGCTCGGACAAGGCGCCGATATCCAGCTGGGATGTGCTCAGACCCAAAGCCACGTGCATGGCATCCGTGGTCTGCGCCAGCCGCGCTTGTGCGCTCTCCTGTACGTGAGCACTCACGCGCAGGGCCTCGTACGTACGCGCAGCAAAGGCGGTGCGTCGCGCAGTCCAGGACATGACGCCTGGAGCCGGACCACGCCCCGCCTCGGCCCGCGTGGGCAGGGTCCAGGTAGGCCAGACGGGCAACTGCCCATTGGTGGGCGGTGCGATGTGTTCGTCGTATGTGGGGCGAAGCGACGACACGGCCGTCGTGACGGCAGCGGTGAGGATGCTTGACAGAGTGGACGCGCCCACGTGGCGCCACTCGTTGTGGTGCATCGAGTGCACCAGCACGGGGTCGGATGCGTGGAGGGCCAGCACCAGCGCCCGTTCCGACCGGTACTGCACTAGGTCGTCACCGTCCAGCAGCGGCAGCACATCCACCTCGGCTTCCTCCTGCGGGGTGGGGTTGGGGTTGCGGTTGAGGCGACGATGCAGGTCGCTCACCACCACTAATGGAACCACGCTCATACCCTCCGACATGCGGCCCTCCGCATCGCCCGCCCCGTGCTTGGCCTTGAACATCTTCACAAAGTCTTCCCCCCCGTCAGTGCCGGTCCGCATGGCCGCGGCAGCCAGCGGCCGTGACGTCGCCACACCAGCTGCCTCCTCGTAGCCGGTTCGCGACAAGAGCTGTGCCGTGATGCGGTCCCCGATGTTCGCCAACTCGCGCGACAGGTGTGCCGCGTCCAGCACGGGTACGGCTTCGGGGAACTGCAAGTTGCCCTGCCTGCCACGATATGTGCGCGTGTACTCCGCCAGGGAGAGAGCCACCGAGATCTGCGGATGCTCCGAGACGAAGTGCATCGTGGACACTACGGTGGCAGTCTGCGTAGGTAGCAGCAGCGAGTCAGCCCACTCCTTGAGCCCCACGTGGTCTACTTTAAAAGCCTCCGCACCCAGCATGTCAGTGCTGCGCAGCACCAGAGCCGGAAGCACCACTTGGGAGGCGTAGTAGCTCTGACGCAGCTCCAGACTCCCCACTCCGTGCTGCATCACCGCTGCCGCCACATGGGCTGTCAGTGTCGATAGCATCTGCTCCTCCGAGCCGTCACTTAGAAGCGCACGCGCACCGCCCTCGCCCTCGCCCGTATCAGTGGCAGTGGCAGTGGCAGACAGGTCCAGAAACAGCATGTCGTCCATGTACACGAGCGACGCCTGTCCGTCGGCAGTGAGGAGGCGGTGTGGCGGCAGAAGCTTGCTCGCCATGACGAGGATAGGTAGATGGTTGAAATCTGCCGACATGTCACCGTGAGCATGCGAGGTGGTGTGTAAGAAGGCCTTCAGGTCTTCGGCGCTCACGTCGTGCGTGTCTCCGTCGGGCTTCTCTTGCCGGAGCACGAGCTTGCGATACTCATCGGCGATGGCTGGAGTCACCTTGTCACCCGTTCCCACGTCATACGACAGCTCCAGAGCCAAATTGCTCGTGTGATCCGGTAACACCGAGTGCATCACCGTGTCCAGCGACTGCTTCAGCCTAAGGGGCACGGAATCCATGCCTTCCAGTCCCACCAGAATCACGTGCACACGCAAAGGCAGCTGGATCACCTTCTTCAAGGCCGCACCGAAAGAACTCAGTAACATCAGCACCACCACCACCACCACTGCCCCGCATCTTGTAGCCATCGTCCTCCCACACAACCACTACCCTGCGTCAGGCTGCTTTTCAAAAGCACTTTGTCGAAAGTCGTAACCTGGACTCACGCCCAAGTTAGAGCCCCACCACTCTTTGAGCGAGCGTTTTCATGCGTTTCCCCGCTGTTGGGTGAGTATATTATTCACGACTTAAAACTCAAGGTAAGCATGTTTTCAGGACGACATGGGTTGTAAATTAGCATCACACGGGTGGATAGCGTGCGTGGGTAGCATAATCAGCATGTGCGACGGTTCACAACGTGCTTAAGCATGCCGAACGTACCGTTCGTTACGCATATTCTCACCCTTCCTCCCGCCTCCAACTCCTTGCACCACACAGTATATAAACAGACAAAATGGGAGCCGCCGCTAGCGTTGAACAGTTCCCTTCTCTGAAGACGGCATACGAGGCCAAGGCCGCTGAGGAGGGCATCACCGACGAGGCTCTCTTCGAGTTCATGAAGGTGGAGATTGAGAAGCTTCAGGCTGCTGAGGCCGCGCCCGCTGAGGCTGCCGCTGAAGCCCCCGCTGAGGCTGCCGCTGAGGCCCCCGCCGAGGAGGCCCCCGCCGCTGAGGTCCCCGCTGAGGCCGCCGCCGAGGCCCCCGCCGAGGAGGCCCCCGCTGAGGAGGCCCCCGCTGAGGCCACCGCCGAGGCACCTGCTGAGGCCGCCGCCGAGACACCTGCTGAGTAAACACTCATTCCATATGCGCACTTAGTTAGAAGATTCTATATCCAAAAAGAGAAAAAAACCTTATATGCGGCACGAGAGATACTGTTGCCACCACCCTTTACCCTGAGAGGGAGGGTGACACAGCGCTGGGAAGTAGTAGTGACCAAAGAGGGATTGACGCGAGAGCAGTGGCTCCGTTATCAACTCTCGTTAATTCATTTAGTGGCTTTCTTTCTATCCGACTACCAGCGCACCCGTCGTCTCAACCCTTCCTCAAGAACTGCAAAACTTGACAAAACAGTCTCACCATTTCAACAGTTTTCGGAGCTTTACCATTCGCAAGAAGGGATGAGGGGTCGCGCGGCCAATCTCACTTCGAGAGCAATTTTCAAAGGGAGAACAGTTCATCGCGTAGTTGGGCGTGTACCGGTAGTTGTTGGGCATCTTCTGGAAGAACATCTGGCTGGAAGTATGGCAGATGACGACTATGTGCAGGAGAATGAGAGTGTGCGGGTGTTCGGGATGGGTATTGGCACCTTTGTGCTGTTTCTGTTGTTCATGTCCCTCATCACGGCGTGGACGCTGTCTATCCCTTGTCAACGAGTACCGATGCTGGTAACGCGATGGTGCAGTCTCCTCATCGTCGGTATCGTGTCTCTTCTCCTCGTGTTCGCAGATCGGGAGACCAGGTTCAACAACGTGGACTACTCGGAGAGCACATACGAGGAGAGCCTGCCTTCGCGGCTGGCTGTGTGTATCTTCATGATCGTCTCTACGCTGGCCTCCATCGTGCTGATCGTGTTCGGACCTTCGTCGGACACCTTCCTCACCACCAGTCACGAAGTGGAGGCAAGTACCTTGTGGGTCGACTAAAAGAGAGATGGAGAGCGAGAGGGAGGTTGGAGCCTTTTGTGCAGTTCAGTTGTGGCAGCATGCATCATTGAGGATGGAACGCAAGGCTGCCATTTCTAGAGAGAGAGAGATAGTGTGTGTTTTATTTTGTTCGCGAAGTTGCTTTATCCTTATATCGTTATAGAGGCTAAAATATCATATAAAACCAGGTTCACTCGGCGTGAGTGTTCATCGATATCGATCCATTCATCACATGTAGAAGGCACAGTAAAGGACGAGCGCACTAGTAGGACCCTGCACTGATGTAGATGCCGTAGATACTGTAACTTGACAGCAGGATCTCCAGACAAGTGAGCGTGAGCGCCAGTGCGTTGATGACGATGTCTACCCGGAGACTGGAGAGAGAGAGAAAGAGTGGGTCAATGTGGTGGCAGTGGTGGTGGTGGGGTTAGAGAGGTCGGTAGCGGACTTGGGTGCCAGTGCCCCTGGCTCAGCCTAGCTTGGCTTGGCTTGGTTCGGTTCGGTTTGGGAAGGCGCTTCTTACATGTAGGTCTGCAGGTCAATGTAGTAGGAGTAGAGCGTGATGACGGGGATGCCCCAGATGACAGAGTAGACCAGGGAGCTGACGGCGTTGGTCTTGTTGCCCCTGCTGATCATGAGCAGTCGCGTGGTGTTGATGATGACGTAAAGGAAGATGGGTGTCATCTCCCAGCCCAGTAGTCTGGACGGGTAGTAATACCGATAACTCTTGAACGTCAGGAAGGCCAGGCTCGAGAAGAAATAGAACACCATGAAGCGCCAGTGGTAGTGCACCAGCATCTGCAGAGGCAGACTCGACTGGATCGGCGACAAAGTTCCCCCAGATGCCATGATCAATGAATCAGTTCGTGATGACAGTTCAAGTTTTTTGGCCCTCTGGGGGGGAAAAGGGCATTTTCATGGATTTATGAGAGAGAAATTAAATGAACCGTGTGGAGGACATTTTAATTGTGCCAGATTTTGTGACGGAGACGAAACGTGCGTTCACGGAGAGTGAAAAGCACGGCGTGGGGTCGTTGAGGGTTGGGGTTTCTCGTAAGTGGGCATCATGAGCACAATTGAAGGTCCTGAGGACGATAATATCAGTGAACGGTCGTTCGCGACGACGAGCTCGGTACGGAGCAGTCGGAGGAAGAAGGGGGGCAAGAGTCGGTCCATGAGCGAGGCGGTGTACACGTTGGAAGAGGTGTACGGCCAGCAGTCGCAATTCGATGCATCCATCTTGAATCCTCCCACAACGGAGATCCTCTTGACGCCAAGGAGTGCGGCGGTGGTGCTGGAAATGGGTATCAACCCGGAGTTGGTCAAGGAGAGGACGTTCGATATGTTCCACCAGGACAGCATTGATCCAGAGGTACACAGGTTCCGCTATGAGGCGTACGAGAAGCGCCGGACCATCGTCATGAAGAACTGCCGCGAGGAGCGCGCTCGGCAGAATAAGATTGAGAAGAGCAAAGCAGATGCCAGAGCTAAGCTGGACGCCGGCAAAAGCTTGTTTGGTGACTCCTTAAGCGAAGAGCTCACGCCTGAACAGATCCTAGCGGATCAGGCGGAGGCCAACAACTCTCTGTTGCGCGTCGAGCAGCAGCGCATGGAGAAGATGAAGGCCCGACAAGCCAAAGAGCTCAACAAAATGATCGAATTCGAAGTGAACCAAGTGAAGCTCCGTGCTGATATGGAGGCTCGGCAGAAGCAGTCAGAGCGCAAAGCTGCCGGACAAGAGAAGGCGGAGCGCAAGCGGCTCAAGCTGGTGGCGGAGGAGCGACGCATGCGTGATATCAAGAAGAAGACGACGGAGGATGTGGAGGAAGCTATCTCCAAGCGCAAGACTGCCTTATTCGTGGAGAAGGAGCGCGAGCTGGTTAAGGCGCGGAAACAAACAGAAATTGACCGCCGGAGAGAGGTGGAAGCGAGGGAGATCGTGAAGCAGAAGGACATTGTTGCCAAGAAGGCAGAGCTCAAGGCGCGCTACGACGCCCAGCAACTGCAACTGCGTAATGCCGCTATGGCGATCCATGGTCACGACGCGGCCAAGAAGGCGGCCATGTTCAAGATGGCCAAGGAGAAAGGCAAGGAGACGATGCGGAAACGAATGGCGGCCCAGGAGCGCATTGCGGGTAACATGGCGTCGGCGGAGACGATCATGGAGCAGCGCAAAGAGGACTTCTTGCGGCGACAGCAGAAGAGTGAACAGATCCGGGCGGAGAAGGAGTACCGAGAAGATATGATGCGCATGGTCAAGTCTGAGACGAATGACCTGGAGGAGGAACGGCGAAGGTACAAGCGCATGAAGCAGCACGATGAGGAGCGTCAGAAGACGATGGAGCTGCAGAACCGTGCTGTGCTGGAGGATATGAACGTGGAGCGCGTCAAGGAGATGCGTGACCGCGAGCACTTCCTGAAGATCGAGCGCCGTAAGGTGGAGAACGTCATCAAGGATGAGGTGGTTGCGCGGGCCAAGAAGATTGCCGACTTCAAGAGGTCTGCGACGCTCAAGAAGGTTGAGGAGAGCGAGCTGCGCATCACGAGTATGAATGCGCAACGCGAGGCGCTCAAGGAGGACAGGCGCATGGCGGCGCTCAAGACACGTCTCCAACGCGAACAGATTGGCGTGGTGATGGAGGGTGTACGTAGTAACGCCAGTAAGGCGGACAAGATGGTCAGAGTGGCCATGACAGGCAACGTCAGCCTGGAGACGCTCATCGCCCCGCCCCAGGAGAGCAACGTGATCAAGCTCAAGGCCAAGGCGCGGAGGAAGAGAGCCAAGGCGGACGCGCACATGTCGCGCCTCTTGCGCGAGTCCCAGTCGGCCGCGGAGCAGTTCCGCTCGCTGCCGTCCTATGAGACGATTCTCAAGGCGGAGAAGGCAGCTATGTACGTCTCGCCCTTCGACCTGCCTTATGACGTGGGCATCGGCAGCTCCATGGAAGGCCATCTGCAGACCAAGCAGAAGGAAATGGAAGACACAATGGCCATGGGTGGAGTCACTCTGTAGGACCTCGGGGCAGTAGGAATACGGGTGGGTACTATGTCCATATACATGATGAGAGAATATTGAACAACCTTAATTCGTTGAAAATAACACTGTGTACACATACATACATACGTACACAAATACACACAACATGTCAGTCTGCCCCCTCACACCTCACTCACTCCCTGAGAAAGAAGTTCCCATGGAAGCTAATGAGAACTCTCGAGCAAGTGTATGCTCGAAACGTCTCGGTGAGCGAGCGCGCGTCGAGGCCCAACAAGAAGCTCTCGAGCCGTCGACCGTCGTACACGATAGTGAGAAGACCGCTGTCGTCCTCGGTCGTGCCTTGCGGGTCGGGGATAAAGGTCAGCTCGCTGGGGTAACAGCCTTCCTCTTGCCAAACCAGCGCAGAAGCGCCAGTGCCAGTGCCAGTGCCTGCTCCTCCTCCTTCTCCTCCACCACCGGCAGCAAGAACGGCAGCGCGTTGGTCGAACTTGACAACCCCCCTATCCTTGCACCCCCGCGTGAGACGTTCTGTGCGTCCGGGCCCGCAAAGCCGGTAAAGCCATAGGCAAATTGGTACTCCTTCCCGCGCCACTTCTCGTGCATGCTCAGGAGCTCACCAGTGTAGTCCAGACCAGCCTCGTCCAGTGCTACGAGCTGGGTGGCAGACACGTGCCCTTGCCCGTGCCCTTGCACTTGCACTTGCACTTGCACTTGCACTTGCCCTTGCTCACACGTTGCAGTATCGGCCATGGGCAAGACGAAGCGGAAGGTGTGGCCGTCGCCGGCGGGCGGGGGGCTTGCCCGCGATTCCCCCGCAGCGATGTCCCGCATGTTGGGCAGGTAGGTGAAGGCATTGTCTCCGTTGATGATGTCGGGGCTGCGGTAGCCTGTCACGTCGAAGGTGATGTCTCCCTCCGCTGTCTCCCACGCATAGATGTGGTGGTAGGCGAAAAGTTGGTCTACTTGGAAGACATGCACGGGGGCAGCGCCGCGTTTGCTGAGGTCGAACACGAGGATGGTCGAGCCCTCGGT
>Ga0308003_1001276_pt1 | contig 11098 bp, 7 predicted proteins | sample Neamet36_FD_203159 | JGI IMG/M metagenome (GOLD analysis project Ga0308003, IMG submission 203159) | Marine microbial communities from water near the shore, Antarctic Ocean - #36 | ecosystem: Environmental > Aquatic > Marine > Unclassified | place: Southern Ocean | collected 2014-06-06
GCTATCGCTTCATTTTCTTCTTTTGCCTTTGTTTCTGGCTACTTTGAGGTTAGTAAGAATCTAGATATTTTCACAACACTGTTTAGAGAGGTTAACATTTATTATGTTGATGAAACGAAACCTGGGGAAATGATTGAGAAGGCTATAGATTCAATGTTGAAAGACCTTGACCCTTATACTACATACATTCCCGAATCGGATATAGAAGATTTTAGATTTCAAACTACCGGACAATATGGTGGTATTGGAGCAATGATTCGTAAAAAAGGCGACTATGTAGTAATTGCAGAACCATATAAAGGATTTCCGGCAGACAATGCAGGACTTATTGCTGGAGATAAACTTCTAGAAATTGATGGAAAATCGGTTAAAGGAAAAACGACTCAAGACGTAAGTTCGGTTTTAAAAGGTCAACCCGGCGTAGAGGTAGAGCTTTTAATTGAGCGTCCAGGAACAGAAAAGCCGCTCAAAAAAGTGTTTACGAGAGAAGAGGTAAAAGTAAAGTCCATTCCTTATATGGGTATGGTAGCAGATGGAATAGCTTATTTAAGACTAAGAAGTTTTACACGTAATTGTGCTAATGAGGTAAAAGACGCAATTACCAAATTAAAAGACGAAAACGAAGTAACAGGATTGGTATTAGATCTTAGAGGAAACCCTGGAGGTCTTTTAAATGAGTCGGTAGATATTTGCAATTTATTTATAGAAAAAGGACAAGAAGTAGTTTCTACAAAAGGGAAAATTAAGGAGTGGGAGAAATCTTATAAAACCCATAAAAACCCATTAGATTTAGAAATTCCTTTAGTAGTGCTTATCAATCAAAGCTCTGCATCAGCATCAGAAATTGTTTCTGGAACTATACAAGATTTAGACAGAGGTGTGGTAATTGGGAAAAAGAGTTTTGGAAAAGGACTCGTTCAACAGACTAGAAAATTGAGTTATAATTCTCAATTAAAAGTTACGGTTGCCAAATATTATACACCAAGTGGAAGATGTATTCAAGCTTTAGATTACGTAAACAGAAACGACGATGGGAGCGTAGGTAAAGTAGCAGATTCATTAAAGACTGCTTTTAAAACTCGTAATGGACGTACTGTTTACGATGGTGGTGGTGTAGATCCAGACATTACTGTAGAACAAGATATGTATGCCGAAATTGTGGGAAGCATTTTATCGAAACAGCTTATTTTTGATTTCGCAACAGAATTTGTTATCGAAAATGATTCTATTGCTCAGCCAGGAGAATTTAAAATTACTGACAAACTTTATGAAGAGTTTGTAGCATTTGTTTCGGACAAGGATTACGAGTACGAAACACACACCGAAAAGGATTTAGCTAAACTTATTGAACAAGCTGATGAAGATAATTATGCTGATTTTAAAGAAGATTTAGAGGCCTTAAAAGAAAAGCTGACTACCTACAAAGAAGACGATATTCACAAATATCAAACTCAAGTTTCAGAATTAATACTAAGTGAGTTGATGTCTCGTTACTACTACCAAGAAGGACGCGTAAAAGCAGCTTTAGAGGACGATGTTGTTCTCGACGAAGCCATTGAGGTTCTTAACGATTCTAATAAATACAAAGAGATTCTTTCAGGTAAACCAGATGCTAAATAAGCTAAAACATTCTTCTTTTTATTATTTTATTGCTTGCCTAAGTATTATTATTGGCTTAGTCTTTCAAGACTTTCACAAGGTTCCACTTACGGGTGGAATTATTGTTTTGGGCATAATTTGGTTGGGCACTTTTAATTTTAAAGAAAAGTTTAAATCCTTAATTTCTAACCCTCTAGCTCTAGCATTTATTGTATTTTACCTTCTCCACTTGGCAAGCCTATTATATTCTTCTAATACTGCTGTTGCACACAGCGACCTAGAACTTAAAGTCACTTTACTTTTGCTGCCAATTTTCATGTTTAGTGCGTTTTTATTTTCTCAACAAAAGAAAATTCTATTGCTTAATATCTTTGCAATTTTAATGGCTTGTATGGCCATTTACGATTTTTATTATTCGTTTTTAGAATATACTGACGGTGCAGATATAAGCGTGTTTTATTATAAAAACTTACCTCATTTATTAGTAGGAAAACCACATTATTTAGCATGGTACTATTCTTTTGCAATGTTTATTGCTTTAAGGCAGTTGCTTATAGTAAAAAGACAAAAAATAGTTTGGCTTATTGTGTTTTCAATTCTATCCTTTTCACTCATATTACTAGCAAGTAGGGCATATTTGTTCGCATTTATCTTTGTGCTTATTGTTTCATACCTATTGTGGCTAAGTAAAAATAAGAGTTCAGTCGGTTCAATTTTAAAACTATTCATTCCGATTGCAGCAATCATTAGTATTGTACTTATTATTCCTAATACACGCTCTAGAATTATAGATACTTATGCCGAAATAAACAACTTGTTCGATAAGAATGAACATAGGCAAACCAACCCCCGTGTATATATTTGGAAGTACGCTACAGAGCTTATTGTAGATAAGCCGGTATTGGGTTATGGGGTAGGAGACGCTAAAGACAAACTAACAAATTCATTAAAAAATTGCGAGGAACTTTTTTGGGATGGAGAAAAGAATGTTCCTTTAAATAGAAAAAGCTTAAACTACCACAATCAGTTTTTACAAAGTTGGGCTGAGGTTGGAATAGCTGGATTTTTACTTTTACTTTTTCTTATGGTTGCTCCTTTTTTCTTGAAAAATAAACATCCTTTGTTTTTAATTTTTGTTGGATTAACGCTCATCGGGCTTCTCACCGAAAGTATGTTAGAGCGTCAGGCTGGCGTAGTAATGTTGGCGTTTATGTTCCCCTTACTTGCTAGTTTAAGTGTTGATGACATTAACTAATAAGCCTTAAGCTAAAAGCCTCTGTTTATAGTTAGTATAAGGCTGGCTGCCGCTTAGCATTTCCATAAATTATCCTATCTTTGCTGTTCGCAAAAAAAGACCCTTTAAGGTCTTGTAAATCTGTAGATTAGCAATAAGTAATGGAGTATAATTTTAGAAGTATAGAAGAAAAGTGGCGCAAGCGTTGGGCGGAACAAAAAACATTTAAAGCAGAAACTACCTCCACAAAACCCAAGTATTATGTATTAGACATGTTTCCTTATCCTTCCGGCGCAGGACTACATGTTGGGCATCCACTAGGATATATTGCTTCGGATATTTATGCTCGCTATAAGCGCTTAAAAGGATATAATGTTTTGCACCCTATGGGTTACGACGCCTTTGGTTTACCAGCAGAACAATACGCAATTCAAACAGGGCAACACCCAGCAATTACGACAAGCGAAAATATTTCTCGGTACAGAGACCAGTTAGATAAAATTGGTTTTTCTTTCGATTGGGATAGAGAGGTGCGTACTAGTGAGCCGAATTATTACAAATGGACGCAATGGATTTTTAAGCAGATTTTTAATACTTGGTATTGTAAAGTAGAAGACAAAGCAAAATCTATAGATTCTTTAGTTGTTCGTTTTAAAACTGAAGGAAACGCAACAGTAAAAGCCGTTTCTGATGAAGTGCCTGTTTTTACGGCTGAGCAATGGAATGCAAAATCTGCAAAAGAGCACGAAGAAATTTTATTGTCTTATCGTTTGGCTTTCCGTTCGGAAACTATGGTAAACTGGTGTTCGGAATTGGGTACTGTTTTAGCCAACGACGAAATAAAAGACGGTCTTTCTGAGCGTGGTGGACACCCAGTTGTCCAAAAGAAAATGATGCAGTGGTCGATGAGAATTACGGCATACGCGCAAAGACTTATAGACGATTTAAATACCCTCGATTGGACAGAAGCAATTAAGGAACAACAAAGAAATTGGATCGGTAGATCGGAAGGTGCTTCTATTCGTTTTGAATTGGAAAGTGATGCTTTAGCTACTGATGAAAATATAGAAATAGAAGTCTTTACCACACGTCCAGATACTATTTTTGGAGTGTCGTATATGACTTTAGCTCCAGAGAACGAATATGTCTCTCGAATTACCACAAACGAATACAAAGAAGCGATTGCTGAATATATAGACAAAACGAAAAAGCGTTCTGAACGCGATCGTATGTCAGATGTAAAAACGGTTTCTGGACAATTTACTGGCGCTTATGTAAAGCATCCTTTTACAGGTGCTAAAATTCCAGTTTGGATTGGAGATTACGTATTAGCAAGTTACGGAACAGGTGCTGTAATGGCTGTTCCTGCACATGATAGTCGTGATTTTGCATTTGCAAATAATTTCGACTTACCAATTATACCCGTTATTTCTGGAGGTAATTTACCAGAAGAATCACACGATGGAAAAGAAGGAACGCTTTTAAATTCTGATTTCCTAAACGGCTTAGAAGTTAAGGAAGCTACAACAGTAATTATTGCTAAGATTGAAGATAAAGGAATCGGAAAAGGGAAAATTCAATACCGTTTACGCGATGCAATTTTCTCTCGTCAGAGATATTGGGGAGAGCCATTCCCAATTTATTTTGAAGATGGAATGCCTAAAGCAATGGACGACAAAGACCTTCCTGTTACACTTCCTAAGGTAGAAAAATACTTACCAACCGAAGATGGTGAGCCGCCATTAGCAAGAGCAGAACATTGGAAAACTGCAGATGGAAATGCTATCGAAACGAATACAATGCCTGGATGGGCTGGATCTTCATGGTACTTTTTACGCTATATGGATGCTACCAACGATGGAGAGTTTGTTTCTAAGGAAGCACAGTCTTACTGGAGAAATGTAGATTTATACATCGGTGGTTCGGAGCATGCAACAGGACACTTATTGTACTCGCGTTTCTGGATGAAATTCTTATTTGATATGGGCTTTGTTTCTGAGCAAGAACCTTTCAAAAAAATGATTAACCAAGGAATGATTTTAGGTCGTTCTAACTTTGCTTACCGTATTAAAGACACCAATACTTTTGTTTCTTACGGATTAAAAGACCAACACGATACTACACCAATTCATGTAGATGTAAATATGGTGGAGAATGATGTTTTAGATGTAGAAGCATTTAAAGCTTGGCGTGCCGACTTTGCCAATGCAGATTTCATCCTCGAAGAAGGAGAATACAAATGTGGTGCAGAAGTAGAGAAGATGTCCAAATCGAAGTTTAATGTGGTTAGCCCAGATTTAATTGTTGAGAAATACGGTGCAGACACCCTTCGTATGTACGAAATGTTCTTAGGTCCTTTAGAACAATTTAAACCTTGGAACACAAATGGTATTTCGGGTGTAAACAACTTCTTACGCAAGCTGTGGCGTTTGTTTCACGATGCAGAAAACAACTTTGTAATTAGCGATGCTGAACCCGCAAAGGAAGAGCTGAAAACATTACATAGAACAATTAAGAAGGTACAAGAAGATGTGGAAGCGTTCTCTTTCAATACTTCGGTGAGTACGTTTATGGTTTGTGTAAACGAGCTTACTACCCAGAAATGTAATAAGCGTTCTGTGTTAGAGCCTTTGGTGATTTTAATGTGCTCTTATGCTCCACATATATCCGAAGAGCTTTGGGAATTATTAGGCCATACAGATGGAGTTACTTACCAAGGTTTCCCAAAACTCGAAGCCTCTCATTTAGTGGAAAGCTCACATACCTATCCAGTTTCTTTTAATGGGAAAATGCGTTTTAAAATGGAATTCCCATTAGATATGAATAAAGCAGAAATTGAAAAACAAATTTTATCCCACGAAAAGTCTATTCACTACTTAGATGGGAAGTCGCCTAAAAAGGTGATTATCGTTCCTAAGAAGATTATTAATATTGTGGTCTAATAGCCTACACCTCAATAAACTTGTTATTAATTATTCTACGAATGCACGGTCCTTTCCATTTTATGGGAAGGGCTTTTTTCTTACTGAATACTGATTCAGTAAGAAATAGGCAGAACGACCATCTCTTTAAAGATTGTGATGGTAAGAAATTGATGAGTTATGGCGAAAATTAAAACATTCAACGCATAATGCTTGATAAATAATTATTGCTTTTTGACGCATAATGATTGGGGTGTGGTTGAAAATAGGTGCTCAAAATTTGCTGAATCTAAAAATCATTTTACCGCAGCTTTTCAAATTATAAAATCATCAAATCAATTTATCTCATCTAATTTCCGATATTTGCTACATGAAACAGAAGAGCTCCTTTTTAGACGTACTCAAGCAACGCTTGCGCTTTGTTATTTTAGACGAGCAATCTTTTGAGGAATTAAGCGCTACAAGCTTAACTCGTTTTCAAGTTATTACGCGCGTCCTTTCTGTTTTATTGCTCATTGCAGCGCTAACAACAACACTGATAGCCTACACCCCTTTACGCGAGCTTGTCCCGGGGTATTCGCCTCCCTACCTTTCTAAAGACCTCGTACATCTTTCTATAAAAACAGATTCATTATTGGCAGACTTAAAAATTAAAGAGCAGAAGCAGTTTATGCTCGAAAGAATTTTGAACGGGGAAAGTATAGACGATTCTCTTTTTTCTGATTCTGTTATAATAAGCTCCATAAAAAACAGTGAATTAAGCGCGTCTCACGAAGACTCCATATTTAGAGAGGCTGTAGAAAGAGAAGATCGTTTTAACGTGCTTTCTGAAGAAAATGAAAAACCTACAACTTTAAAAAATATTGCCTTTTACGCACCAATAAAAGGTATGATAAGCGATAAGTTTGACATTCAAAAAGAGCATTATGGAATTGATGTGGTGGCGCCAGAAAACGAAGCTATAAAAGCAAGTTTACCCGGAACGGTTATACTTTCTGGCTGGACTACAGAAACAGGTTATACCATAGCTATACAACACGAAAACAACTTAATTTCCTTTTACAAACACAACTCTGTATTGCTAAAAAGAATTGGTGAAACTGTTTTAGCAGGCGATGTAATTGCTATTATTGGAAACTCTGGTGAGTTAAGTACAGGACCGCATTTACATTTTGAATTGTGGCATAAAGGCAAGGCTATTAATCCCGAACACCATATTTTATTCTAATGAGTATAAAGTCTTTTTTCGGTAAAATTCTTGCGAAGCGCGATGTTGCCCAAACAAAAAAATGGAGCTCTAACCCAATAGAAGCCCAGTATAACGTTTTAAATCAGCTGCTTAAAACAGCTAGGAATACAGCCTTTGGAAAAGACCACCGATTTAGTGAAATAAACAATTACGAAGACTTCAAAACACAAGTTCCAGTAAGAGACTACGAAGACCTTAAGCCTTATGTAGAAAGAGTTAAAAACGGAGAAAAAGATGTTCTTTGGAAAGGAGTTCCTTTGTACTTTGCCAAAACATCGGGAACTACCTCTGGAGCCAAATACATTCCCCTTACCAAAGAATCTTTAGCTTACCAAATAAAGGCAGCAAAAAGCGCCCTTTTACACTATATAATAGATTCTGGAAATCACCATTTTATTAATGGAAAAATGATTTTTTTACAAGGCTCTCCAGAACTAGACATGAAGCCAAAAGTACCAAATGGAAGGCTTTCGGGAATAGTAGCCAACTTTGTTCCCTCGTATTTACAAAGCAATAGATTGCCCTCATATAAAACCAACTGTATAGAAGATTGGGATAAAAAAGTAAATACCATTATTGAGGAAACACTCCCAGAAGATATGCGCCTTATAAGTGGGATTCCTTCTTGGGTGCAAGTGTATTTTGAACGCTTACAAGCGAAAACAGGAAAAAAAATTTCTGAAATATTTCCCAACTTCTCGCTCTTTGTTTTTGGTGGCGTAAACTACGAGCCTTACCGCAAAAAATTTGAGTATTTAATTGGAAAAAAAATAGATAGCCTAGAATTATATCCAGCATCAGAAGGTTTTATTGCCTTTCAGGATAAGCAAGATGAGAAGGGCTTGTTGTTGCTTTTAGACTATGGAATATTTTACGAGTTTATTCCTGCTGATGAGTTCTACGAGGAAAACCCTACACGTATCTCTTTAGGAGAGGTTAAAATGGACGTTAACTATGTACTTATATTAAATACAAATGCTGGTTTATGGGGTTATAATATTGGCGATACCGTAGCTTTTACCTCATTAGAACCTTATAGAATTATTGTAACCGGCAGAATAAAACACTTTACCTCTGCTTTTGGCGAACACGTAATAGCAAAAGAGGTAGAAGAAGCTATTCGCTTAGCTATGCAGCAATGTACCGAAGTAGAATTAAGCGAGTTTACGGTTGCTCCCCAAACAGAACCAAGTGAGGGATTGCCTTACCACGAATGGTTGATAGAGTTTGCTACAGAAGCAAAAGACTTGGCTCTTTTTACACAACTAATAGACGAAAACCTACAAGCCCAAAATTCGTACTATAAAGACCTTATTGAAGGAAAAATACTTAGGCAACTCAAAATTTCAAGCCTTCCTAAAAACTCATTCCATAAGTACATGAAGTCGCAAGGCAAGCTTGGAGGACAAAATAAAATACCTCGATTGGCTAACGATCGGAAAATTGCCGACAAGCTCTCTACCTAACTAATCCAAATTGTAAAAAATGATGGTGTATGTGTTTGTTGTGAACCCTATCCCACAGCCCTTTATTGAGCTTCCCAAAAACCGGATGATTAAGCGTTTCCTCTTCTTTATCTTTCCAGTAAGAATGAAAAGAATCTAAGGAGGAAAATAGCTGATTTATTGCTTCTTTTAAAGAAGGGTAGGAATAAGGTGTAGGATCAATAGGTAAAAATTTAGCAATAAAATTCTTTGGCATCAATTCTTCACTTCTTAAAAATACACGCGATTTATGTAGGTGTTTTTCTGGAGTTAGAATTGGGGTTTCTATCTTTGTATTAGAAATATCATAAAGTAAAATCAAATGTTCCACCATTTGTTGAGCATCCATTCTACCCCACAAAGCAGGACTAGATGAAGTCAACAAGCTTAAGGTTTCTTCCAACTTTTCTTTATCATCTACCCAAGCATAAAACATTATCTTCTGTTGTTTTTAAAATCACTTTGCACATCTACCTCAATACGTTTGTCTTGGTTTGCCAATTGCCAAGCCGTATGAAAAATGAGCTTTGAAATAGAAGCTATTTTACCGAAGTGTATTTTCTCTACCGTATCAGTTGCTTTATGGTAATCTGCATGCACTCCGTTAAAGTAAAAAATGACTGGAATATTATTCTTGGCAAAATTATAATGATCCGAACGATAATAAAAACGATTTGGGTCTTCTGGATCGTTAAAAGTATAATCTAACTCTAGCTGCGTATAATAAGTATTGGCCTCTTCAGAAATCTGATGCAGTTCTGTACTCAATTTATCTGCCCCTATTAAATACACATAGTCTGGATTTCCTTCATGGTCTTCGTCCATTCTCCCAATCATGTCAATATTTAAATCGGCTACTGTATTTTCTAAAGGGAAAATTGGGTTTTCTGCATAATAAGAAGAACCTAATAAACCCATTTCTTCTCCCGCTACAGGCATAAATAAAATAGATCTACGAGGACCATTTCCTGCCGCTTTGGCTTTTGCAAAAGCTTCTGCTAACTCTAGTATAGCAACTGTTCCCGAACCATCATCGTCTGCTCCATTATGCACCACGCCGTCGTGAATACCTAAATGATCGTAATGAGCAGTAATAACCAAAATTTCTTTTTTTAAATCAGTTCCTTCTAAATACCCCAACACGTTTTCTCCTTGTAATAGTTTTTCTTTTACTATAGTAGAAAAGGAGCCCGATACTTTATAAGAAGGGTATTTACATCTTCCTACTTTTTTAAGCAACTTCTTGCTAGAAATACCTATTATACTTTCTAAATCTTGTACATCAATAAAAGCAAAAGGGAGTTTAAACTTAGCGGATTCTATAAACACATTTCTTTTTTCTTTGGTAAAATAAGCACTGTATCTTTTTAATTTAGACTTTACTTTATTATCAACAAAAAAAACAGCTTTTGCTCCGTGTTGGTATGCTTTTTCTAATTGATATTCCCAGTCAATTGTTTCAATAGTAGTGATTTTAGACTTTTCTTTATCAGATAATAAATCAACAGTAAATAATAAAACAACCTTATCTTTTACGTCTATGGATCTATAGTCCGAACAATTAATTTCATCAACACCAAAACCTATACATTGCAAAGACTCAAACTCTAAAGAGGTAGATCCATAAAAAGGAGAGGTATAATAATCTTCTAAAAAAGTAAGCTCCTTATTTATGGTTAAAGTGCTAATCTCTAAAGTCTGATTTAAAAGAGGAAACTCCTGATAATAAGTTTCTCCATTATAAGGAGGAATGCCAATAGATTCAAAATGTCGTGCAATATAATCTGCAGCTAATTTTTGACCTTTTTGACCAGTTTCTCTACCTTCTAAAGAATCCGAAGCTAGTATATATAAGTGCTTCTGTAAATCTTCAACATTTATGGTGTTGGCAAAATTTATTGCGGTACTATCTTGTGCAAAAGCAGAAATAGAGAAAAGGATGACGAAAGAAAATAAAACTTTTTTCATATTAACAACAAGCTATTTTATTAACTCTTTTTGCGTGACGCCCACCTTCAAAGTCTGTCGCTAAAAAAAGAGCTGTAATTTCTTGCGCTTCTTCGTACGAAATAAAACGGGCAGGCATCGTTAATATATTTGCGTCGTTATGAAGTCTTGCTAATTCCGCAATTTCCTTTTTCCAACATAAAGCAGAACGTACGGCTTGGTGTTTGTTTGCACTCATATTAATTCCGTTTCCACTTCCACAAAAAAGAATACCAAAATCAACACTTTTAGAGCTTACAGCTTCTGCAACCTTATGTCCGTAGTCTGGATAATCTACACTATCTTCCGTCATTGGTCCTAGGTCGGAAACTTGATATCCGTTGTATTCTAAATAACTTATCAATCGAGCTTTATAGTCAACTCCTGCGTGATCTGATGCAATAGCAATTTTCATAATATGTGTTTTAGAGTACAAATATAAGCTTTATAAATATCGGTTTTACGTTATAAACATTCATAAATTGAATTGTTAATAGCGCACGTAAATGACTAATATTCAATTGTAATTTATTAACATAATTTTATTCATTATGAAAAAGGATAGTTAGTCGATTCTCAAAAGTTTGTATTGTGGGGATGGATTTGTTTTTTAGGGGACTATTTA
>Ga0308003_1001282_pt1 | contig 11083 bp, 9 predicted proteins | sample Neamet36_FD_203159 | JGI IMG/M metagenome (GOLD analysis project Ga0308003, IMG submission 203159) | Marine microbial communities from water near the shore, Antarctic Ocean - #36 | ecosystem: Environmental > Aquatic > Marine > Unclassified | place: Southern Ocean | collected 2014-06-06
GATACTTTTTTCAGCTTCTGGTCGGAGGTCTATACAAAGCAGAGCCTTTGTAATGTGGTTATCTCACATACAAAGGTAATAACGCTGTAAAAAAACAATAAACGCTGCCTGAACTATTCGACTAAAAGGACTTTATTCTTTATTGAATAGTTTTTTAGAGTGATTAGGCTTTGTTTAGAGTGATTAGGCTATAGATTTTCGCCGCGATTAAAGCGTTTATATCTCGAACGAAGTTTAATCACCAAAGACCCTAATCATTGAGAACACATTAAATACTCAACAGGGTAATAATCGTTGATTGTGTTAAACTATTCAACGATTGGTGTTACCTACGCCAAAACATTATTACAATTAGCGTAAATTCGCTGATTTTTATTTTTAATTTACAAGAGTTATTATTTATTATGTTAATGAAAGCAATACGCTGGCCTATAGGCAAATTAATCTTATTATTAAACTGTGCCTTTTCACCGAGTTCACCTAAACGAGCAGCAGATGAACAAGCCAAAATTGATGATAAAACACAAAAATTAAGTTTGTACCATTTACCATCATGCCCATTTTGTATCAAAGTGCGTCGCACGATGAAGCGTGAGGGACTTAATATTGAACTACGTAATATCAATAGTAATAACACTTTTAGTGAAGAACTTATTCGTGAAGGTGGTAAACGTACCGTACCTTGTCTACGTATTGAAAAAGAAGACGGACAGGTGCAATGGCTTTATGAATCTAGCGATGTAGTGAGCTATTTACAACGGTTAACAAAGTAAGTCGAAGTCGATATAAAATAAAATGACACTGATTGAAATTTTTTAACAATAAAATGTGTCTACTAGACTCATGTATTTAGAAAATCGAGTAGGCACTTTATGCTAATAAAATCACAATCAAATTTTGAGTCAAAAAACAAGATTAAATCCTCTGACATTACTGATGAGTCTGTTTATTTACAACGTCGTCAAATTGTTAAAAGTATGGGGTTTCTTGGTGCAAGTGCTTTACTTGGCTCAACATTATCTAAAACAGCTAGCGCTGGCTTTTTTGATAGTAAAAGTGAAGAACTTCCTACATTTAAAACAATACCACTCAACTTCACTGCAGATAAAGACAACCTTTCTTTAATTAAAACACCAGAGCAAAAAGTGATTACTCATAATAACTTTTATGAGTTTGGCGCACAAAAGCATCAACCGGCAGAATTAGCGCAAAACTTTAAAGTTGATCCTTGGAAATTGAGCATTTCAGGTGAGTGTGATAAACCAATTACATTGGATTATGATGATCTTACGACAATGTTCCCTTTAGAAGAACGAATTTATCGTCTGCGTTGTGTTGAAACGTGGTCGATGGTAGTTCCTTGGATCGGCTTTTCTTTAGCTGATTTATTAAAAAAAGTTTCTCCTAACTCTTCCGCTAAATATGTGCTTTTTGAAACGCTTCATGATCCTAAACAAATGCCAGGCCAAGATGATAGACGTTTAGGTGGTGGTATTGCCTATCCTTATGTAGAGGGCTTACGTATTGATGAAGCAATGAACCCACTTACGTTAATGAGTGTTGGCTTATATGGAAAAACTTTACCCGCACAAAACGGTGCCCCTATTCGTTTAGTGGTGCCATGGAAGTATGGTTTTAAAAGTATTAAATCGATCGTATCTATTAAATTAGTAAGTGAAAAACCAAGAACAACGTGGCAACAACTTGCACCGAATGAATACGGCTTTTATGCGAATGTGAATCCTGCGCATGATCATCCAAGGTGGAGCCAAGCAAGTGAAAGGCGAATTACTTCAGGGGGATTGTTTACGCGTAATAGAGTAGAAACGTTACCGTTTAACGGTTATGGCGAGCAAGTTGCTCATCTGTATAAAGGTATGGATTTACGTAAATATTATTAAGGTTATATCGCTATATGAGCAATAGGTTGAAAACTTCGACTAAAGTTTTTGTATTAAAAATTATTATTCATCTGGCTGCTTCACTGCCTTTATTGAATCTTTACTTTTTGGCTTTTAATGATCAATTAGGCGCAGACCCTGTGCAGCATGTTATTCACTTTACAGGTATAGGTGCTTTTAATTTATTACTGATAACTTTATTTGTTTCGCCTTTAGCTAAAAAATTTAAACAAGGGTATTTATTACAAGTAAGACGTTTACTTGGCTTATATACCTTTAGTTACGCTTTTATGCACTTGCTTAATTTTATAGCATTTGATTTGCAATTTGCTTGGTCTTTATTTATTAATGAAATAATTAAACGTCCTTATATCACCATAGGTATGCTTGCTTTCATTTTACTTTCCTTTCTCGCAATCACCTCTCATAACAGCCTTAAACGTAAAATGGGTAAGTCTTGGCAACGCTTGCATAATTATAGTTATTTGATTGCTATTTTAGTGTCTATTCACTTTTATTGGTCAGTAAAATCTGAAATTATTTCGCCATTATTTTACTTATTGTTAACGTTGACTTTATTAGCCCTACGTTATAAAAAAATTAAAACGTTATTCCTATCGATATTTACTCGTAAAGAAAGAATGTAATTATTACAATCAAAAATTGAACTTTTAAATACAGTCAAAGGTTTAATTTCTAAATAAAATCAAACCTTTGATTTATAATTTTTTATGATCGAATACTGTTTTTTAGTATTAAAAATGTATTCATATTAATAGTTACTTCCTTCAGTTATTGTCTGATTTCTCTGACTAATATCAGGTGTCATGGTCAACTAAAACTAAAACTAAAATAAAGGTAGTGATGCTACATAATTTTTGAATGATTGAGCCATATTAACGACTAATCATATATAACCAGCGTACGTGACTTTAATCAAAGTAGACTGATAATTTACGCTGTTTCGTTAGAATGACTTTATCATCTTTAATAAGAGCATTTAATGAGGAGAAGGCCATATCCTCTCCAACTTTATTTGCTTGTATATAATCCTATTGTTTAATTATTCTATCTAAAAATAATGCTAATGCTAAATTTTTTATGATTCTAAAATATTTATATAAATTAATCCATTAGCAGCCTATTTTTAGTCAGGATAGACTTGTATTTTTATGACTGTTCATTATCATTGCGTCACTTTAATCTCGAATCATTTTTTTAAGTCACCCTTATGCGTTTTATTTTTATATTTTTTATATTTTTAACTCTTAGTTTCCCTATCGATGCTCGAGATAAAATTGGTTTAGTACTCAGTGGTGGCGGAGCTAAAGGCTCAGCACATATTGGTGTACTTAAAGTACTAGAACAGAATAATATCCCAGTAGATTACATTGTTGGTACAAGTATTGGTGCTTACGTTGGTGGGATGTATGCATTAGGTTATAGCGTTGATGATATTGAAACTATTATGTTGGGACTTCCTTGGACTGATGGATACTCTGATTTTATTCCGCGCGAATCATTGTCTTATAGTAATAAACAACACCGTGATATGTATAACTTATCGATACGGTTAGGCTATAGAAATGGTGAGTTTAAAGTTCCACACGGTTTGTTATTGGGGCAAAGTGCTTATCAAATACTACAGTACTCAACCGATACGGTGAGTATATTTTTAAGTTTTGACGATCTCGCGATTCCTTTTCGTGCTGTTGCTTCGGACATAGCTACGGCACAAATGGTTGTACTGGAATCGGGTAGTATTAATCAAGCAATGAAGGCTTCTACCGCTGTGCCAGGTATTGTGGCTGCGGTTGAAGTCAATGGTAAAATGTTAGTTGATGGGGCCATTACTAATAATATGCCTATTGATATCGTCAAAACCATGGGAGCTGATGTCATTATTGCTGTTGATATAGGTTCACCATTAGCGAGTAAAAGTGAGTTAACTAGCTCGGTATCAGTACTCAATCAGCTTTCAACGATACTTACTCACAATACGAGTTTGGCACAAAAAAAACTGCTGAGTAAAAAAGATATATTATTACGTCCTGCTATTGATAAATTAAGTACAACAGACTGGTCTATTATGCCAGAAGCGTTAAAGCTAGGTGAACAAGCTGCCCATTTACAATTAGCCGCTTTAATGAAGTTATCAATCAGTAATAATGATTATCAAGCGTATAAGAACCAAAAAAATCGAAAGGCAAGTAAGTGGTTTGATGCATTACCTAAATATATCAAAGAAATTCAAATTAAGAACAACTCGAAAGTAGGTGAGGATACGATAGCAAAAAGTTTTTCGGTTGAATTAGGTAAAGAACTCACAAAAGAATCTTTAAATTCAGCGATAAATAGAGTTTATGCACTTGATAAGTTTGAACAAGTAACGGTTGAGTTTAATGATACTGAAGCAGGGCGAATTTTAATATTAACGACTAAAGCTAAATCATGGGGACCCAATTATTTTGATTTTGGCTTTAATTTTAAAACAGATTTTTCTGATAGAACAATAATGTCACTTAATCTGTCTTACTTAATGACAGATGTTACACGTAACGGTGGGCGTTGGTTAAATGAAATTGAATTAGGTAGAGAGACTTTATTTGCGAGTGAATTTTATCAACCGCTTAACCAAGAACACGATTTATATACTAGAGTACGGTTTTCTTTTTCTCAAGACAAGTGGGATGAAACAAGTCGTCGCGATGAGTTAAGTAATGATTATTATCGAACAATACTTGCTTTAGGTTATGATTATTCATTTAAAGGGATCATTGAATGGGGGGGGATTGCTGAAAAGGGAAACCTTTCTTTTGATACTAAAGGTACAGAAAGCTTTGATTATGAAAGTTATGGCAGCTTTTTAACTTTTGGATACGATACGTTAAATAGTATTAATTTCCCTACTGATGGTAATAAATTAACAGTTAAAATTAAGTGGTTCAATGATCAATATTCACCTCATAAATTAACGACAGCAGAAGAAGATAAAGCCATTGTCGTGAGCCTTGATTGGCGTGGTGCTGTAGACCTGAGTGGCCATACTTTTGTGGGCATTACTTCTTTTACAACTATCGATAATGAAAATGATTTTAGTGTACACTTTACCGAATTGGGTGGGTTTTTAAACCTATCAGGGTATCAAGAAAATGCGCTTATAGGTGTACATAAAGCTTTTGCGGCCCTCGTTTATCAATATGATTTAGGACGTGAAATACCTGGTGGCCCAGGCTTACCTATTTATTTGGGCACCAGTCTAGAAGTGGGTAATGTTTGGAATATTGAAGAAACCGTTAAATACAGCGATTTAATTACTTCAGGTAGTATTTACCTTGGTACAGATACAAGCTTTGGTCCTGCTGTATTGGGCGTAGGTTTTGCAACAGGGGGAGAATATACCTTCTTTTTATCTGTTGGGAAAAACTGGTAATGACTTATATGAACTCAATAAATAATCACACAATATGAAGAGTACAGTTACATGAAAAAAATATTATTAGAGAATGATTTCTCCCAAGTTACTTCTACCACCTTAAGCCAAAGTAACGGTATAGAAAAATTTAGTGTGATCAAAATTATTCATTCTGATTGTGAGGCCGAAATAAGCCTATACGGTGGGCAGGTATTAAGTTTTAAACCGACCGGTCATAAAGATATTTTATGGTTGAGCCATGACGCTATTTACCAATCAGGTAAGGCTATTCGCGGTGGCATACCGCTATGTTGGCCTTGGTTTGGCACTTACAGTAAAAAGACTGATGAGAAAGTCGCGAAACATGGCTTTGCTCGTCAACTTGTATGGGAAATAGACAGTGTTGAAGCGGATGAATTGGGGGTAAACGTTGTGTTGAGTTTAACGGGAGAAAACCAACATTCAGTGTGGCCTAATGCTTATCGTTTAACGCAAACGTTGTTCTTTGGTAAAGACTTTAAACAAAGCTTAGCGATGACAAATTTATCTCAAGAAGATGCACAATACTCTGCGGCCTTACATAGTTATTTTGCGGTGAGTAAGCCAAATAATATTAATATAAATACGTTAACCGGTGTTAAATACTTTGACCAATTAACGGGTCACTCAACTACCCAAGAAAATAATGTTAGCTGTGTCGGTGAGATTGACCGTATATATAATAGCAGTGAAAAAATGACTTTTGTTGATAATGAATGGCAACGTAAAATAGAGATGACGAGTAGCCATTGTCAGCAGTGGGTGTTATGGAATGCAGGTACTGAATTAGCGAATACTATGGAAGATATTCATCTTAATGGCGAACAAGAGTACGTATGCCTAGAAGCGGCAAATACTACTTTGCAAACATTACCAGCAGGAAAAACCGTTGTTATATCTCAGGAAATAGCCGTGTGTCATCTATAATCTTGACGTAAGACTTATGATTTAAGCTAAATTATTAGGATTAGGATTCGGGTTAATTAATACGTAAGTAGCGATGTAATAGGCTTTGAGTAAAGTTTATTTTAAGATAAAAGCCCCGCGGTAAGGTCATAAAAGGCTTACCGTGTCGATCAAACGCCTGAGTTCTGACTTTACTGTTGGCGGCTTTAGGCCGTAGTTGCATAACTTGTCCATGCTTACCCTGGATATTTTCCACATCACCTAATACGATCATATCGGTAAGTTCTTGCCAGTCTTGGGCTAATAAGGCTTCTTCTTCCCTATTAGGTGACCATAAAAAGGGTGTACCCACTAATCGCTCACTTATGGGAACATTTTTAGGGGTGATAACCGGCACCCATAGCACTTTAGCTAACTTTTTTCGGACATAACAATTATGCCAATTTATACCTACTAGACCCGTTAAGGGCGCAACACTAACAAAGGTTGTTTCAAGTGGTTTAGCTTGCTCATTAATGGGTAAAGATTTTAATTCAATGCCTAAATGCGGGAAGTCAGGCTCAGGTCTAGATCCTGCGCTGGCTCCTAAAACATGCTCAAGCAATAATCCTATCCACCCCTTATTACGGGTTAAATCTTTGGGTACAGCAATATCCACTTGCTCAGCAATTTCTCCAAGTGTTAAACCGGCTAATTTTTGTGCACTTTTCATGAGTGCTTGTTCAGAATATGGGATGTTCATATATAAAGCAGAAGTAGCCTGAAAATATTTTATGACTAAGGTTACCTATTATTATCATAGATTTGCTAAAAAAATCAAAGTAATCATTTGCCCCACTGACGTTAATATGGTTGAATTGAGATAAGAATTTTATATATTGTCAGGAGTTCCTGTGATCGATGCCGAAGGCTATCGCGCTAACGTCGGCATAGTAATAATTAATGACAGGGGACAAGTATTTTGGGCAAGGCGGTTTGGACAACATTCATGGCAATATCCACAAGGTGGTGTTGATGAAGGTGAATCAGCTGAAGAAACTATGTATCGAGAGTTACATGAAGAAGTTGGCTTAAAACCGGAACACGTGAAAATTGTTGCTTCAACCAAGCATTGGTTAAAATATAGATTACCAAAGCGTTATATTAGGCATGACTCTAAACCCGTTTGTATTGGTCAAAAACAAAAATGGTTTTTATTAAAACTAACGGCACCCGAGTCATCAGTTGATTTACTTCATAGCTCACATCCTGAATTTGATGATTGGCGATGGGTAAGTTACTGGTATCCAGTGAGGCAAGTAGTGTCTTTTAAACGTGATGTTTATCGTAAAGTCATGAAAGAGTTTGCGAGTTACGCTTTACCGTTAACGTATGAGAGACGTCCCGAACGTCGGAAACGTCGTGTTTAGTTTCAATGCTTTTATGAGTCTGAAGAAACATTAATTATTACTATGATTGTAGATTCGTGTTAAGAATCCTAATAGCCCACTTTATTGTGGGCTATTTTTTTATAAATATTCATTTATGAACCCCCTTATTGAGGAATGAAATGTTAACCACCTTACGTCGAATAGTCTTGGAATTTAGCCAAGAAGCTGAGCTGCAAATAGCGCTTGAACGTATGGTATATCGTGTAAAAAAAGCGATGGAAACAGATTGTTGTTCAATTTACCTTGCTGATCATCAGCAACAACATTTTTTATTAATGGCTTCAGATGGTTTAGCTAAAAACTCTCAAGGGCAAACCTCTATCGCTTTTTCTGAAGGTTTAGTGGGGTTAGTAGGGCAAAGAGAAGAACCATTAAATATTTCTGATGCGCAGCAGCATCAAGATTTTATACACACGCCTGAAGTTGAAGAAGACGATTTCAATGCCTTTTTAGGTACGCCTATTATTCACCAACGTAAAGTCTTGGGGATACTTTCTATTCAACAAAAAAAATCGCGTCATTTTACAGAGAATGATGAAGCTTTTTTAGTGACTCTTACAGCCCAATTAGCTAGCGCTCTGGCTAATGCCGAAGTAAAAAGCTTACTGAGTCAACAAGAAGAAAAAAACCAAGGCGTTAAGCAATTACATGGTATTGCGGGTGCACCAGGCATTGCGTTAAGTGAAATTATAGTCTGCCAACCACAAGCGGATCTTGCGGCTGTTTCATTAAAAAAATCGACTAATAATCAAAAGCAATTACGGCGTTTCGAACAGGCGGTTGAAAAAACACGTCAAGAATTTAATGCGTTAAGCAGTAAGCTGAGTGAGTCTATTGACGATGACAGTTTAGCTATTTTTGATGTCTATAAACAATTATTAGAACAAGCCAGTTTGGGTCAAGAAATTTCAGCCAAAATAGCACTTGGCTGGCGTGCAGATAGTGCCTTAAAGTTAGTGATAGAACATTATATTAGTCAATTTGAAGCACTGGATGATAGTTATTTTCGAGAACGTGCGAGCGATATTAGAGACTTAGGCACACGCTTATTAGTTAACCTCCAGTACCAAGCCAAAGAAGAACTGATATTACCGAGCGAGTTTATATTGCTGGCTCAAGATGTCAGTGCATCAATGGTTGCGCAATATCAACATCAGGGGTTATTGGGGATTATCTCCTTATCGGGATCGAATAACTCACATGCTGCTATTTTAGCACGTTCATTAGGTTTACCTGCGATAATGGGGGTAAATGCTACGGTGCTGAGCCAACTACATCAACAGCAAGCGATAATTGATGGTTATACAGGGCAACTATTTATTAGCCCTCATGCGGCGTTAATACAAGAATATCAATACCTATTAAGTCAAGAAAAAGCCCTCACTGATAAAGTGATGGCAGTAGCTGATCTACCTTGTGTTACTAAAGATGGTCGAGCTATTGATATTTTACTCAATGCCGGTTTATCGGCAGGTTTTGAACATTCCGCTAACTTAGGCGCATTGGGTATTGGTTTATACCGTACTGAAATACCGTTTATGGGACGTAATTGTTTTCCATCAGAGCAAGAGCAAACAAAAATATACCGTAAAGTACTGCAGGTATTTCCTAAGCATAGCGTTACAATGCGTACTTTAGATATTGGTGGTGATAAATCACTGCCTTATTTCCCTATTAACGAAGAAAACCCTTTTTTAGGGTGGCGTGGTATAAGAATTACGCTAGATCACCCTGAAATATTCTTGGTGCAGGTGCGTGCAATGCTGCGCGCAAATCAAGGGTTAAATAACTTAGAGATCATGTTACCTATGATTTCTAGTGTTGAAGAGGTTGATGAAGCGATCAGATTAATTAATCAGGCTTTTCTTGAGCTTAAAACAGAATTAGCGAGTAATATAACCGCCGACTTAATGAATAATAATGATAGATTATTAACACTTGAGCAAGCACAAGATAAAGCTGATGTTATTTCAGCGACAATAGTAAGACCTAAAATAGGTATTATGCTGGAAGTACCTTCTGTTATTTTTCAAATGGAAGCGTTATCTAAGCGTGTTGATTTCTTTTCGGTAGGGAGTAATGATCTTACCCAATACTTATTAGCAGTCGACCGTAATAATAGCCAAGTTGCTAATTTATATGATGCTTTTCATCCGGCAGTGTTAAGTGCTTTGAATAGTCTCGCTCAGCAATCTGCACAGTACTTAACGCCAATTAGTTTATGTGGAGAATTAGCTTCAGAGCCTGCAGGTGCTATTTTATTACTCGCCATGGGCTTTGATAAAATGAGTATGAATGGCCATAACGTACCCCGTATAAAGTGGGTTATTCGTCATATTTCTTTTGAACAAGCGCACAATATTTTACGACATACTTTAACGCTGCCCACGACTAAAGACGTTCATCATTATCTAAATGAACAACTTGAAGCTTTAGGTCTTGGTGGTTTTATTCGTGCAGGTAGTTAATATTTAACGACCCGATTACTTTTTTATAGAGTTAGGAGCGGACTTACCGCGCAGTAAAATGATTGTAACCGTATTAATTTCTTGTGTTATTTTAGGTAGTATTGTTGGCTTTTTAGCTGGACTATTGGGTATCGGTGGCGGTCTTATTATAGTACCTGCACTTGTTTACTTATTGCCCATGGTTGGTGTAAGTAATGAGGTGATTATGCCAATGGCGTTAGGTACTTCGTTAGCGGCTATTGTTATTACGTCATCTAGCGCGGCGCTAGCGCATCACAAAAAAGAAAACATTCCATGGCCATTAGCAAGGCAACTCATGATATTAATTGCATTAGGGGCATTGTCTGGCGCTTTTATTGCTCATTACCTTTCAAGTGAAGTGCTAACGCGTTTTTTCTCTCTTGTTGTTATTGTACTCGCCGCTTATATGTTACTTTCTATTAATGCGTCAAAAGAAAGGTCACTACCCGCAACCTACTTATTGCAACTACTTAGTTTTATTACCGGAATTATTTCAAGTTTAATGGGGATTGCAGGGGGGGCTATTTTAGTGCCGTCGTTAAGCTTTTTGGGTTTACCTGTACGACATGCTATTGGTATTGCGACCGCTTGTGGCGTAATGGTTGCCCTGTTTGGTTCTATTGGTTACATTATTACGGGTTTTAATCATCCTAACCTACCTCATTGGAGTATCGGTTACATTTATTTACCTGCGCTATTAGGGATTGTTATAACGTCATCACTATTTGCGCCTGTAGGTGTAAAGTATGCAGGTAAGTTACCCGTAAAAACATTGAAGAAGTTCTTTGCTGTTTTTCTTGTTGTTGTGGCGATAAAAATGATGTTTGGTTAACTTATTTTTCGTGAGAAATTTTAAACTTAACCGCGTATAATCATACACAATAATGATAGCTAATCAGCCAG
>Ga0308003_1001283_pt1 | contig 11082 bp, 9 predicted proteins | sample Neamet36_FD_203159 | JGI IMG/M metagenome (GOLD analysis project Ga0308003, IMG submission 203159) | Marine microbial communities from water near the shore, Antarctic Ocean - #36 | ecosystem: Environmental > Aquatic > Marine > Unclassified | place: Southern Ocean | collected 2014-06-06
AGTGCTTCAAACCTCACTGCCGCATAGGCAGCTTAGAAAGATTGGGCTCAATCAATAGCTACCCTAGCTACCCTCACTGCCGCATAGGCAGCTTAGAAAATAACTGCGAACAAGGCACAGAGCTATGGCACCCTCACTGCCGCATAGGCAGCTTAGAAAATAACCCAACGGCTTAAACACTTCGACTACGGCCTCACTGCCGCATAGGCAGCTTAGAAAATTAACTGAGGAAGAGTTTGCACCTGTTGATGCCTCACTGCCGCATAGGCAGCTTAGAAAATAACTGCGAACAAGGCACAGAGCTATGGCACCCTCACTGCCGCATAGGCAGCTTAGAAAAAAGTGATTGCCTTCGTGATTGCCTTCGTGAGCCTCACTGCCGCATAGGCAGCTTAGAAATCCGACCAGGGGCTTTACTAGCTGCGTCTTTACCTCACTGCCGCATAGGCAGCTTAGAAAGGTGTATTTAACAGACTGCGCGCATGACATAACCTCACTGCCGCATAGGCAGCTTAGAAATCGGTAAAAATCGCAGATGCCAACGAATTTAGCCTCACTGCCGCATAGGCAGCTTAGAAAAGCTGAGACAGATTCAATTAAAGCAGGGCTAACCTCACTGCCGCATAGGCAGCTTAGAAATACGGTAGCGATTTCGGGGGGATTGCAATTAACCTCACTGCCGCATAGGCAGCTTAGAAAACGGGTAGATACTGTCTTGGTGCTCGACTAATCCTCACTGCCGCATAGGCAGCTTAGAAAAACTGCACATAGCTAGGGGGTAGAGAATGGCTCCTCACTGCCGCATAGGCAGCTTAGAAAATTGGTGAATACGACGCTACAGCAGACGTAATCCTCACTGCCGCATAGGCAGCTTAGAAACACTTGCGTCACTGGGCCATCAATGCCAACTGCCTCACTGCCGCATAGGCAGCTTAGAAAGCGCTGGTTACACTCTGTTTTGAGTATTGTAGCCTCACTGCCGCATAGGCAGCTTAGAAAGCCATGCAAACGCATACCCGTATTCGCCGCAACCTCACTGCCGCATAGGCAGCTTAGAAAATCAGCTCGCATAAACCTAGCCGCCCATTTGACCTCACTGCCGCATAGGCAGCTTAGAAAAATATGAACAGGCTCTAAGCCCTGAAGCAACACCTCACTGCCGCATAGGCAGCTTAGAAAGCTTGGAAAGCTCAGATTAATTAAGGAGGTGGCCTCACTGCCGCATAGGCAGCTTAGAAAAGCTTATACGCTCAAATACGCTAGGATACTCTCCTCACTGCCGCATAGGCAGCTTAGAAAATGTCAGAATAGTTAAGCTAGAGATATTTTGCCCTCACTGCCGCATAGGCAGCTTAGAAATGATCGGGACAAGTGGTGAAGTGCCAGATTTTCCTCACTGCCGCATAGGCAGCTTAGAAAAGGCCTGCTCACCATAAGGGTGGGCACATGCAAGCTAATTTTAGTCTCTATAGATGGGCTTAAAACCAAAGCTTTCATTGTTATTTGATACATGAAAAGGGTATTCTTTTACAAGCATGCATGAGGTTTAGCTTTATGGTGCTAAGCTTACAGCAGCCAAACATAAACCAGCCTTTATCGTGTTAATGAGCGTGTATATCAAATTTATAAAACACTACACACAGTCACTGTGGCTAGAAAAAGGGCTAAGCAAAAATACCCTAGCAAGCTATGGCACAGATCTGCGTCAGCTACATGAGTTTCTTAGCTTGCGAAACATCACTTTAGTGGCTGCTCAGCCCGCCGATTTGATGAGCTTTTTGGCTGATCAGTCTCAGTCGGGCATTAAGCCGCGCTCCCTAGCTAGGCACTTGTCTAGCATTAAAGGTTTTTACCAATATCTAGTGCGTGAAAACCATTTGCAAGCCAACCCAGCCGCGCTTATAGACGCGCCTAAGCAAGGGCGGCCTATCCCTAAATCACTCACCGAGGCAGATGTTGAAGCCTTGCTTGCGGCCCCCAACACGGCCACAGACATAGGCTTACGAGACCGGGCCATGCTAGAGCTTTTGTATGCCTGTGGGTTGCGGGTAAGTGAGCTGTGTGAGCTGGACATGAGCCAGCTTAATCTTTCTGCAGGGGTGGTTAAAGTGTTTGGCAAAGGTGCTAAAGAGCGCTTGGTGCCTATAGGTGAAGTGGCACAAGACTGGCTGCAAAAATACATCAAGCAAGCACGACCTCAGCTGTTAAAAGCCGCTGCTAGTGGGGTGCTATTTCCTAGCAATAGGGGCCAGCATATGACAAGGCAAACCTTTTGGCACCGCATAAAGCAGCATGGCATTACCGCCCACATTCAAAAGCCGCTGTCGCCCCATGTTATAAGGCATGCCTTTGCTACTCATTTGCTCAACCATGGCGCAGATTTACGGGTGATTCAAATGCTCTTAGGCCATAGTGATTTATCCACCACACAGATATATACTCATGTGGCTACACAGCGCTTACAAAATTTACATTCACAACACCACCCCAGAGGTTAGGCCTTTATTATGCGATTAATGATGATCAAATTTGCCACCACGTTTATGCTTACATTGTCTTTGCTTGCGCCTAGCGCATGGGCTGTAGACTACCCGTTGCTAGAGTCTAGCTTGGCCAGAATCAACCCAGACATACAGGCCTTAAGTATCGAAGCCACCCCTATGGAAGGCATATATGACATTTTGCTTAACACAGGTGATCGCATTTATATGAGTGCAGACGGGGCCTTTTTCTTTGCAGGCACCATGTACAAAAACCCGGTGGGTGCGCGGTTGGTCAATCTCACCGAACAAAGTGGCCTCAAAATAACCCTGATGGCCATGCAAAGCCCAGCCGCACAGCAAGCATGGGTGTTTCCTGCAGATGGTGAGAAAAAAGCCACTATCACAGTGTTTACCGACATTGATTGTTTTTATTGCCAAAAGCTCCATTCAGAAATGGCCCAGCTCAATGCTTATGGCATTGAAGTAAGGTATTTAGCGTTTCCTCGTGCAGGGCTAGGCTCTGACAGCTACCAAGTGCTGGTGGATTCTTGGTGTGCACCAAGCCCCAATGAGTTTCTTACAGAAGCCAAGGCACGTTCACACGACAAGCAAAGCCCACAGGCTTCCCCTGACGCCTGTGAAAACCCGGTAGCAGCTCATTATGCATTGGGTGAGCAGATAGGGGTTAATGGCACACCTGCCATCGTGTTAGATTCTGGTCAGGTGATGCCAGGCTATGTGCCAGCAGAAGAGCTAGCGAGGCGTTTGGGTATTTTATAAGCCCGTTTTAGGCCCTAACACATCTCCAAAGGGCTACTTTTACCTTTAAATTAATATTTTAAAATGTACTTTTTATATATTATAATATATTCTTTGATGATTAATCTTCACATCATCAAAGAATAGGCCTCCCATTTCAAATATTACAAAAGATCAAGAATTTAAAGTAGCTGGCCAACGCTTTGGTCAGCGGCTAAGACAGCTGCGCCAAATCAATCAATTATCGCTAGATGCCCTAGCCCTCAGTGCAGGGGTCACCAAGCTCACCCTTGGAAAGATTGAGCGCGGTGAAGGCAATCCCACCTTGTCAGTGCTATGGAAAATTGCCAATGGCTTAGGCGTGCCCTTTTCGAGCTTACTCACCCAAGAAATGCAGCCCCAGCTGACACGCTTTAACCAGCAGCCCAGTGTCACCAGCCCTGATGGTCAGTTTGTTGCCCATGCCATGACCGAAATGCCAGAACAATGCAGCTTTGACGTGCAAATTGCACGCATTCAGCCAGGTAACCATTACCTTTCCCAAGCGCACTCAGAGGGTGTGATTGAAATTGTCAGTCTCATGCAAGGACAGCTTAGGGTTGAAGTGCAAGGGGAGCAGTTTTGCTTGGAAGCTATGGACTGTTTAAGGTTTTGTGCTGATCGCCCCCATAGCTATTTTAACAGTGGAGAGGAAGAAGCCATTTTCCACTGCATTATCGCCTATCGCCAAATCGCCAGTGACAAAGCCCACACCTACTAGGAACTATAATGAACTCATTAAGCCCATTAGCTCTATCCCAATTGAATGCTCGATTAAGTGATGATATTAAACATCTCCATGCACAAGGCTTGTATAAACACGAGACGCCCATTAGCTCGCAACAAAAATCGGCTATCACCATTGGTGACAAAGAATTAATTAACCTGTGCGCTAACAACTATTTAGGTTTAGCCAACCATCCACAGCTCATTTCAGCGGCTACAGATGCCTTGTATAAGTTTGGGTTTGGCATGGCTTCAGTGCGGTTTATTTGTGGCACACAAAAGCTACACAAAACCCTTGAACAGCGTTTAGCTGCATTTTTGGGCTTTGAAGACAGTATTTTGTATTCCTCTTGCTTTGACGCCAATACAGGGTTGTTTGAAACCTTGTTAGATGCCCAAGACGCTATTATTAGCGACAGCCTCAATCATGCCAGCATCATAGATGGGGTGCGTTTATGCAAGGCGCAAAGGCTGCGTTATGCCAACAACAATATGCACGAACTAGAGCAATGCCTCAAACAAAGCCACACCAGCAGAACGCGCCTTATAGTCACCGATGGGGTATTTTCTATGGATGGTAGCATTGCCAATTTAAAAGCTATTTGTGATCTTGCAGAGCGTTACGATGCGCTAGTGATGGTGGATGATTCTCATGCGGTTGGTTTTATGGGAGATCAAGGCCGTGGTAGCCACGAATATTGCGATGTAATGGGTCGTGTGCATATTATTACCGGCACCTTTGGTAAGGCTTTAGGAGGTGCTTCTGGCGGCTATGTAGCAGCCAACAAAGAGGTAGTGGAATGGCTGCGGCAGCGTTCTCGTCCTTATCTATTCTCTAACGCCCTGGCACCACTTATTTGCGCTGCCACCCTTGTGGCGCTGGATATAGTTGAGCAGCAGCCGGAGCTAAGGCTGCGCCTTAAAAGTAATACACAGCGCCTGCGAGATGGCCTCACTAAAGCAGGCTTTGAATTAATGGGTAAAGACCATGCCATTGTGCCTATTTTGTTGGGCGACGCTCAGGTGGCTAGTCAGTTTTCAAAACACATGCAGGCCCGTGGTGTTCATGTAGTTAGTTTTTCTTTTCCTGTAGTGCCTAAAGGCCAAGCGCGCATTCGCACCCAAATGTCTGCTGCATTAAATACACAGCAGATCGATCAAGCGCTGATAGCTTTTGTTGAAGTAGGCAAGCTACTTGGAGTCATCAAATGAGCATCCCCTCCACCATGCGCGCACTCACCAAACAAAAACCCACTCAAGGTTTATGGATGAACCAGGTTGAAGTGCCTCAGTTTGGTTGTGATGAGGTGCTTATTAAAGTCACTCAAACAGCTATTTGTGGCACAGATATTCACATCTATAATTGGGATGAATGGGCCCAAAAAACCATCCCCATAGGCATGACTGTTGGCCATGAATTTGTGGGTGAAATAGTAGCGATGGGCAGCAATGTTAGCAGCTTCAAAATAGGCTTGCGGGTGTCTGGTGAAGGCCATATTACTTGTGGTCATTGTCGCAACTGCCGAGCGGGCAGGCGTCATTTATGCATTCACACTGTGGGTGTTGGGGTTAATCGCGATGGCGCGTTTGCAGAATACTTAGTGTTGCCAGTAGATAATGTGTTTCCAGTGGCACAGCAAATAGACAATGCTCACGCCGCTATTTTTGATCCATTAGGCAATGCCACTCACACTGCTTTAAGCTTTGACTTGGTCGGTGAAGACGTATTAATTACTGGGGCTGGGCCCATTGGTGCTATGGCTGCTGCCATCGCTCGCCATGCGGGCAGTCGCAACGTGGTGGTTACAGACGTTAACCCTTATCGATTAGAGCTGGCCAAACGTATGGGCGCTACCCGTGTGGTTAATGTCAGCAACGAAGCGCTTAGTGATGTGATGAAAGAGCTCAATATTAGTGAAGGCTTTGATGTGGGTCTAGAAATGTCTGGCGCAATACCGGCCCTTGAGCAAATGCTGGCTACTATGAACCATGGTGGCAAAATTGCTATGTTAGGTTTGCCAAGCCAGTCCATGGCCATAGACTGGAGCCATGTTATTTTTAAAGGCCTTACCATCAAAGGTATTTATGGCCGTGAAATGTATGACACTTGGTATAAAATGACATCCATGCTGCAATCTGGCCTTAATATAGAGCCTATTTTGACTCACTCTTTTTCAGCAGATGACTTTCAACAGGGCTTTGACACCATGTTATCTGGTAATAGTGGCAAGGTGATTCTCAACTGGTAAGCTGGGGTAATTTGTATGTGCTTATAAGCTGACAGACCATACCTGTTAGGCTACAATATGCGGCTTGTTTTTATACATTAATTAGATATGCGCAATTGGCGCAATGGGGTTTACCTTGAAACCGGTAAGAGTTGGAATTTGTGGGTTTGGCACTGTTGGTGGTGGTACGTTTAACGTGTTACAGCGTAATTTTAACGAGATTACCCGCCGCACAGGCCGAGCCATTATGGTGGAGCAGATCGCTCAGCGTCGACCAAATGCTAGCTGTGACACAGGTGACACCAGCATTACAGATGACATTTTTGCAGTAGCCAATAACCCCAATGTAGACGTGTTGGTAGAGCTTATAGGTGGCCATGAGCCAGCTAAAGAGCTTGTGCTAACAGCCATTCGTAATGGCAAGCATGTAGTCACAGCCAACAAGGCCCTGATCGCTGTGCATGGCAACGAGATTTTTGCAGCAGCTCGCAAGCATAACGTAGTAGTGGCTTATGAAGCGGCCATTGCGGGTGGCATTCCTATTGTTAAAGCGTTGCGTGAAGGTTTAGCTGCTAACAGCATCGATTGGTTGGCAGGCATCATCAACGGCACGGGTAATTTTATTCTTACAGAAATGCGTGATAAAGGCCGTGCCTTTGCTGATGTGTTACAAGAAGCTCAAGACCTAGGTTATGCCGAAGCAGACCCTACCTTTGACGTGGAAGGCATTGATGCAGCGCACAAGCTCACCATTTTGTCGTCTGTGGCTTTTGGTATCCCTTTGCAGTTTGACAAGTGCTACACCGAAGGTATCAGCAAAGTGTCAGCAGAAGACGTAGCCAATGCTGAGTCTCTAGGCTTTCGCATTAAGCACTTAGGCCTCACTCGCCGCACCCAAGACGGCATCGAGCTACGCGTACACCCTACCTTAATTCCAGAAAAGCGTTTAATTGCCAACGTAAACGGCGTAATGAACGCCGTATTAGTGCAAGGCGATGCAGTAGGCCCCACCATGTATTATGGCGCTGGCGCTGGTGCAGAACCCACAGCTTCCTCTGTAGTGGCTGATATAATAGATATTGTGCGCGACATGAGCGTGGCCCAAAGCGGGCGTATGCCCCCTTTGGCATTCCAGCCTGATGCTTTGGCAGATAGCCCTGTTTTGTCTATGGATAAGGTTGTCACTGCCTTTTATATGCGTATGTCTGTGTCTGAAAAGCCAGGTGTTTTGGCTCAAATCACGCAGATTTTGGGTGATGCAGGCATAAGCATTGAAGCTATTCGCCAACAAACCCATGTGTCTGAGCAGGTGCCTGTGATTATATTGACTCGTCCAGTGCAAGAAGGCCACATGAACACTGCCATAGCAGCAATTGAAGCCTTAGCAGATGTGAATGGTGAAGTGACTCGAATTCGTGTTGAAAACTTAGGCGGCTAGACAAATATGCGTTATATCAGTACTCGTGGTCAGGCCCCAAGCCTTAGTTTTGAAGATGTTTTGCTCACTGGCCTAGCCAGTGATGGTGGCTTGTATGTGCCAGAAACTTTGCCCCAGTTTAGTCAGGAAGAAATAGCCTCTTGGGCTAAGCTTAATTACGCCGACCTAGCGCATAAGATTTTATTACCGTTTGTGGAAGCAGATGTCAGCAGTAGTGAGCTTAAAACCATGGTTGATGAAACCTATGCAGGTTTTAACCATAAGGCTGTGGCGCCGCTAGTTCAGCTGGACAAAAACGAGTGGGTGTTAGAGTTATTTCATGGCCCTACGTTAGCGTTTAAAGATTTTGCCCTACAGTTGTTGGGCCGATTAATGGACAATGCGCTGATTAAGCGTGACAAGCACTTAGTCATCATGGGGGCCACCTCTGGTGACACAGGCTCTGCTGCGATCGAAGGATGCAAGCATAGCAAGCGTGTTCAAATGTTCATCCTGCACCCCCACGAGCGAGTGTCAGAAGTGCAGCGTCGCCAGATGACCACTTTAATGGGTGACAATATTCACAACATTGCCGTACGTGGCAATTTTGATGACTGTCAGCAAATGGTGAAACAAAGCTTTGCTGATCAGTCTTTCTTAAATGGCGGCCAGCTAGGTGCGGTCAACTCGATCAACTGGGCCCGCATCATGGCTCAAATTGTCTACTATTTTTATGCAGCTGTTGCTTTGGGTGGGCCTCATCGCCCGGTGTCTTTTAGTGTGCCTACAGGCAACTTTGGTGACATTTACGCAGGCTATTTAGCCCAAAAAATGGGTTTGCCTATTAAGCAGCTTATTGTAGCTACTAACGAAAATGACATTTTGCATCGCTGCATTAGTGCCAATCAATACCAAAAGCATGGGCTAGTGCAAACCTTGTCTCCAAGTATGGACATTATGGTGTCTAGTAATTTCGAGCGCCTATTGTTTGACCTCTACGACCGTGATGGCGTGGCCTTAAGTGAGCTATTAGAAGGGCTAAGCAACGGCACAGCCGATAGCCTAGAGCCACAGCGCTGGCAAAAAGCACGGGAGCTATTTAGTAGTCACCGTGTCGATGACCACACCACTTGTGATGTGATTAGCCAGGTTGCTTCGCAACACAACTATTTGCTAGACCCTCACAGTGCTATTGGTGTGGAAGCAGGGCGAATGTGTAATCAACACCCAGAGGTGCCGATGGTAACTTTGGCTACTGCGCATCCTGTTAAGTTTCCAGAAGCGGTGATTAAGGCTGGCCAAGTAGAGCCGCAGCTGCCAAGCCACTTAAGCGACTTGCTAGAGCGACCAGAGCGTTGTGACGTGTTGGACAATGACTTGTCTATAGTGCAGCACTACATTACTAGTAAGCTCTAAGAGCGCCGCGCATATGTCAGTTCGCTTGCGTTTAGGCAGTTCTAATGCTGCTTTGGACGCTGCTTTTGACCCTCTTGTGGCGCGCGTGCTTGCCCACCGTGGTATTAGTGATCCTGGCCAAGTAAATTATCAGCTCAAGCAGCTTCTTCCCTACCATCAGCTTAAAGGCATAGACGCAGCCGTTGCTCTTTTGGTGCAAGCACTAGAAGCTCAGCAGCACATAGTGATCGTGGGCGATTTCGACTGTGATGGCGCCACTAGCACCAGCCTTGCGCTGTTAGCTTTGGGTGCAATGGGGGCCAAAAATGTAAGTTATTTGGTGCCGAATCGATTTGATTTTGGCTATGGTCTAAGCACTGCACTAGTAGATTATGCCAAGGCCATAGAGCCTGATTTAATAGTCACCGTAGACAACGGTATTGCCAGCCATGAGGGTGTAAATCGCGCCCATGAGCTAGGTATTAAAGTAGTGGTCACAGACCATCACTTAGCCGCAGACACTTTGCCCAATGCAGATGCCATAGTAAACCCCAATCAGCCTGGATGTGAATTCCCGTATAAGTCTACTGCAGGCGTTGGAGTGATTTTTTATGTGATGTCGGCTTTGCGTAGGCAGCTCCACACCCAAGGATGGTTTGACCAACAAGGCATAACGCCACCTAACATGGCGCAGTATTTAGACTTGGTAGCCCTGGGCACCGTAGCCGATTTGGTCCCTATGGAGCATAACAATCGTATATTGGTGGCTCAAGGAGTGGCCCGTATTCGTGCAGGCAAAGCTAGGCCTGGTTTATTGGCTCTGTTAGCCATAGCTAAACGCCAACATCATAATTTACAAGCCTCAGACTTAGGCTTTAGTGTGGGGCCTAGGCTCAATGCAGCAGGCAGGCTAGATGACATGAGCTTAGGCATTGAATGCTTACTAAGTGACAATGAGCATATAGCGGCGCAGCTAGCGCAAGAGTTAGATGAGCTCAATGCCCAAAGGCGTCATATAGAAGCAGATATGCAGCAGCAAGCGGGTAATATTTTAACTCGCTTAGAAGCCAGTCAAGACCAAGTGATGCCAAGGTGTGTGTGTTTGTACCATGCAGATTGGCATCAAGGTGTGGTGGGCATTGTTGCCTCTCGTATCAAAGAAAAATGGCATCGGCCAGCGCTGGTGTTTGCCAAAGGCGACTCCGACACCTTAAAAGGCTCTTGCCGCAGTATTGCAGGCTTTCACTTGCGAGATGCTCTAGCGGCAGTAGATGCGCAAAATCCTGGCCTTATTATTAAATTTGGTGGCCATGCGATGGCTGCGGGTTTAAGCATAAAGACTGAACACTTTGAAGCTTTTGAAACGGCGCTAAATGCCTATGCCCAAGAGCACCTTCCAGACAGTTTGTTAGCTCAAGAGTGGCGCTCTGACGGCGAGCTAAGCGCGCAAGAATTACAGCTAAATCAGGCCTTTTTATTACAACAAGCCGGGCCTTGGGGCCAAGGTTTTGAAGAGCCCACATTCCATGGCCGTTTTATGATGGTACAGCAGCGCATTGTGGGAGAAAAACACTTAAAGCTAGTGCTAGCAGATATGCAAACAGGTGAGCTGGTGGATGCCATTTATTTTAATATAGATCTAGCTGTGTGGCCCAACACCTGTGAACAGGCAGACCTAGTGTATCGTTTAGATATTAATGAATTTCGTGGTCGCCAGAGTCTGCAGCTTATGGTGCAACATATGACGCCGGTGCAATAGCACCCAACAACACTGTAGTTATAGTAGGTCAGTCTGTGGTGACTGAGGGTCTGGAAAGTTTAGCTCGAGGTTGACCTCGCCATTGGCTCTAGCTTTTTTGCGCTCTACAATGCGCTGGTAGCGCCTTGCACACAGTTTCATCACTTGCAGCTGTTCGCCAGTGTTCATTTCATGCCACCCAAACCGCTCATCCCGTGAACGTAAGCATCCCTTGCAATAACCCTTTGGGCTATTTTCGCATACCCCTATACAAGGGCTTGGGGCTTCAAATAATTC
>Ga0308003_1001292_pt1 | contig 11050 bp, 1 predicted proteins | sample Neamet36_FD_203159 | JGI IMG/M metagenome (GOLD analysis project Ga0308003, IMG submission 203159) | Marine microbial communities from water near the shore, Antarctic Ocean - #36 | ecosystem: Environmental > Aquatic > Marine > Unclassified | place: Southern Ocean | collected 2014-06-06
CAAATGTATCAGATGGCAGCACTCCAGCGGCGCAGGCCACTAAAACGGTTGAGTACGATGCGATTGCTCCAGTGTTAGAAGCGTCAACCCCATTTGCAGTGACTAGCACCCTTGCTAGTGCCCAAACCACTTATAAAGATGGCGATACTATTGAAGTGACAATGGATCTGAATGAGGTCCTTGTTTTAGCCTCAAGTGTGTCAGGTACGCTTGTTATCGCTAGTAAAAACTTTATCTTGAATACAGCTAAGTCGGATGCCACACAAGGCCAATTGGTCTTTGAATACCTCGTTGAGGTAGGTGATACCATTGCATCGGATGATATGGACATTGATAACCCCTCATCAACATCACACATCACACTGACAGGTATTGCCGATCTTGCGGGTAATATCCCCGACTTATCGGCAAGTACCTTTGCGGTTGAATTCAACGTTGCTGTAGACACGTCACCACCCGCTGCGCCCATCGTATCTCTTGCTGATGATACTGGAGTCACTGACGGAGTCACCAGTAATGGTCGTATAGACGTTACTTTGGTAGGTGATGTTGCTTCTTGGCAATACAGTGCAGATGGTGGGGCTACATGGGACACAGGTACAGGTGTGTTCTTTACACTAGCGGCGGGAAGTTACAGTGCTAATGCCATTCAGGTACGACAAACTGATGGCTCCAATTACACCAGTGAGGTGGCTAAGTATGCCTCTGCACTGACCGTGGACACGGCGGTCAATACACCTACGCTAACACCCTCTGATGGTGGAGCCATGGCAGCAAATGGTGTTTTATCGCTTACATTTGGCGAACATGTAACAGCCGCTTCTGGTAAGAATATTGTGATTAGTGATAGCGCAAACGAAGTGGTGCAAACGATCACAGCCGATAGTGGTCTCGTTACCATTGTGAACGGTATAGTCACCATTAATCCTACAGATGCTCTTTTAGTAGTGGATGAAACTTACAATGTGGCCGTAGATGCCGGTGCTTTTGTAGATATTGCACTCAACGAATCGATGGCTATTGCAGGTGATACAGCATGGAATGTGTTGGTAGGCGCCATTAATAGCACCATAGCTGTGGCCACAAACAACAGCGTAAATGCTATAGAAAACTCGTCCGATGTGTCTGTGTCAGTCACTGTCGCCGGTAATGCATCAATTGTTAGCGCACTCGCCATAACAGACTTTACGATTGTCATGGTGAGTGCGGCCAGCGTGCCAGTGTCTATTTCCGGTGGTGTGTATGATAACACCACCGGCACTTGGTCTGGCACGGTCGCTGCCAATACGTTGATCGATGGTGTCACTTATACTGTTTCGGCAACGATAGCGGGGTCTACAGGTGATGCAGACGGACAAGACACTAGCAGCACACAAGTGGTATTGGTGAATACACAAACCCCCACCTTATCGTTAACAGATACGGTGATTAACGCGGCAGATGCTCAAGGGTTAGGCGTCATTTCGGGCTCATCGACAGGCTTGGAAACAGGCGCTGCTGTTATGGTGAACTTAAACAGTATCACATACGCCGCCACAACCGCAGTAGATGGCACATGGTCACTAGACATTTCAGCTGCAGCAGGCGCCGCCCTTGTTGAGGGTACAGATTATACTGTTACAGTGAATGCGGCTGATAATGCGGGCAATGCGGCGACAGCGCTGAACCAAAGCTTTAGTGTGGATAAAACGCCGCCAGTAAATGCTTTATCTTTAGATCAAATCATTACCCAGTTGCCTACACTAAGTGGCCAAACTACGGCAGACACTGACGTTCAGATTAAGTTAGATACTGATAACGATGGCACCTATGACGACGCCACCTACTCTGTGCAAAGTGATGGCAGTGGTAACTGGAGTTTGGATTTAACCAGTGTCACGCCTGCACTCGTATTACCAGCTACAGCCACACAGCTAGGCGTTCAAGCCACTGTCGTTGATGATGCTGGCAATGCTAGTGTGATCGCTCGATCTGCAGACATAGAGTACGCAACCTATGCTATATCAGACGCTAGAGCCATAGAGGGAACTGTCGGGACAAACACAATGACCTTTGTGGTTTCTCGTGAGGGTGATTTATCACTAGCAGGTGCCGTTGATTATGCTGTTAATACCACGTTATCAAGTGCTAAAAATGAAGGAGTCGGTGTAAATAACGACTACATTGGTGCCAACGATGGCACGGTTCAATTTGCTGCAGGAGAACGTTTTAAGGAAATAAACTTCACCATAAACGGTGATTACTTTAAAGAAATTAACCAAACCATTGTTATTGAACTCAGTAATTCCGTGGGTGGTGGCATATCAAAAAGCAGTGGTGTAGGCATTATTGATGAAATTGATATAAGTCAAATGCAATCGGCATTTAGTTTGAAAGATGTTAACTCAGAGTTTGCAACCTTTGCTATACGAGTCAGAAGAAGCTTGGATGGTACTGAAATGGACATTGGTTTTGACCAATACGGTAACCTAGATGAACAAGCACTACTGCAGTTTGTCAATGGCAATGCCAATGGCTCTGCTGTGTCGGGTGCTAAAGGTTACGTTAGTATTTGGTATGACCAGTCATCACGGGGTGAAGATGCCATACAAACCGACCACAGTGAGCAGCCCGTTATTGTTAATAATGGTGAGTTGGTGACCTTGGTTTCCACAGGAGAAGTGGCTATTAGCTTTAATCAGGGCTTAAATGGAGCTCTTGTGACTCAGGGCTGGACTGATACTGAGCGAGATGTTTTTCTTGTACAAGACACGGGAACGAGCACCTTTACTCATGTAGAAATATACCAAGCTTTGGAATATACCAATATTGATCAAGAATCTAATTCTGTTAAATTAGGAGATTCTGCTACTTTCCCAGTCTATCTAAATGATGTTTACTGGTATGCGGGCGCAAACTCAGGCGATGGTAGGCTGCTCTTAAGCGAGGCTGCAAGCTCTGCTGGTACGAAAGTTGAGGCTGTATTTGAAGCAAATTATGCCAATGTGGGAAATACAGGCACCCCTGGTGAAAACTTTACAGATGCTGCTCAAAATATTTTTATTGATGGCGTGTCGGTCGTTCGAGATGACACATTGATTGGAGGCGCTTCTGGTAGTCTTGCTTTAACAGCTGCAAATGGTTGGGAACTTCAGCGAGCCGAAGCCGCAGTCACAGAAATTCATATTTATGCAAGTAATACTCAATCCTCTTACACCGAAAATATTATTGGTAGTGATAATAACGACTCTATTACCTATGGTGGTGAAACGGGTATAGCAGCCATAGAAGGTCGGGTAGGGTATGACGTGATCAATTTGTCATCCACAACCGCATTGGATACGACATCGGTGAGTTTGAAAAACATCGAATTAATCAATATGCAAAATAGTGAAGCTAATCAGCTGACGGTCAATGATGCTGAAATTGAAAGTAACCAAGCTATTTTATCTGTGCTCATGGATGCAGGTGATACGGTGATTTATAACACTAGCACCACCCTAAGCCATAGCAATACAAACGAAGTGGTAACCTTTGGCTTGGTGGCTAGTGACAGTATTGATATGTCAAACTTAAATGAAGTGGTGTATGGCAGAGGAGGCGACGACGTTTTTGTGTATCACTCATGGAGTGACATTAGAGCAGATGAAGAGTCTTCACAAGATACCGTTAAAGACTTTACATTAGATTTGGCTAGTGGAGACCGTTTAGATGTGAGAGACGTTTTATCGTATACCACAGGCCAAACTCTAGCCGACTATATCCAAGTGACAGATGCAGGTGTGGGTAATGACGTCACGCTAAAGATTGATAAAAACGGTGCAGTGGGTGGTGTGGATTTTAGCAATGCTCATCAAACGATCGTGCTAGAAGGTGTGGGTACAAGTACCATTGATCTTGACTATTTAGACAATTATGCCTTGATTTATGAATCAAGCGTGTCTAGCACAGGCCCTTTTTAGAGCGCGTAACCAATAATGGATCAGTGGGTGGATTACGCGACATTACATTAACTGGTGATACTTTTGCTGAAAACGCGGTGCTTCAAGCTGCGGTTTCAGTAACGAATGTGCCAGTTGGTTTAATCCCCGTGTTTGTCCGCTCCAGTGATACTGTGGTGACTTTGGCGTTTGAAGGTATGGCGATTAATCATGCTGATACAGATGATACCTACAATGTAAGTGTTGTCTTTGGTGACGAGGCATTCACAAACGAATTAGCAGCCACTGTGTCTGGTAGTAATATTAATGTAGGAGGGATCGATTTTACAGACCCTTCAAGTATCCATTTCACAGGCCACTTGTTTGAGTCTGACTTCAACGATGGCAGTGTTACGGGTGCTCGTGTGATCACGTTAATAGGTGACACGTTTGTATCCGATACCGCATTACAAGCGGCTATTACAACAAACCACATACCGCTAGGTTTGACGCCTGTGTTCACTCGCACTAGCGACACAGTCGTCACGTTAACCTTTGAAGGCAACGCAAGTGATCACTCTGGTGATAATGACGAAAGCGATATTGCTGTGGCTTTTGGTGATGGTGCATTCACACATGAAGCAGCTTTGGCTGTGGCTGGCAATATTAATAATGCAACAGGGATTGATTTCATAGGCCCTTCTGTTATCCGCTTTACTGGCGGTTTCTCTGAATCTAGTACTAATGAAGGCAATGTGGCAGGCGCTCGAGTTATCACATTAACGGGTGACACTTTTTCTGAAAACGACGTATTGCAAACGGCAATTACACCAACTAACGTACCCGAAGGTTTAACGCCTGTATTTATCCGCAGCAGTGATGCCGTGGTTACTTTGACCTTTGCAGGCAGCGCGACTAATCATGCAAATGCCGATGACCTGAGCAATATTGAAGTTGCCTTTAGTAATGCTGCATTTGTGAATGAAACAGCAGACATTGTGGTTGGCAGCATCAATGTTGCAACACAAATTGACTTTACTGACGCTTCAAGTGTGACCTTTACCGGCAGTTTGGCAGAATCTAACGACAATGATGGCAGTGTGACAGGTTTTCGTGACATCACCTTAACTGGTGACACTTTTGTAGCTGATGATGTATTACAAACCGCGATCACAGCCACTAACGTACCCATAGGTTTAACGCCTGTATTTGTACGCACGAGTGACACCGTGGTCAACTTAACCTTTACTGGCAATGCAACGAATCACTCTGATGCAAACGACATCAGTGACATAGGTGTGGCTTTTGGCGATGCTGCATTCGTGAATGAAACCGCATCTTCAGTGTCCGGTAGCAACAATACGGGCACGAGCATAGACTTTATTGCAGTACTCCCCATCATCGATACCATTGCCACAGATGATATTGTGAATGCATTTGAGCAAGCATCAGTGATTACCGGCACTGTTGAAGAAGGCAGTGTAGTGAAGTTATCTTTGGGGGGGCATGAGCGTTTGGCAACTATAACGGGTGCAGGGACAACATGGAGCTACACGTTATTGCATACTGATATCACGGCTATGGGTCAAGGCGTGCAAAATATTTTGGCAATAGCCACAGATACCGGTGGTGTCGAGATTGTGTCCGAAGCCAAGGTCATTACAATTGATACCTTGGCACCCACTGTTGATATTAGCTTAACAGATAGTGCGATCAAGGTAGGCGATATAGCAACCGTCACTTTCACCTTTAGTGAAGCACCAATCGGTTTTGATACGACAGATATTAACGCGGATAACGGCACTATTAGTGAGTTGGTCTTGAGTGAGGATAATGACCGAATATATACTGCACTTTATACCCCAGTTAGTGGCATCACTGATACTATTAATGTCATTACAGTTGGCGGAGGGTATACAGATATAGCTGGCAATCATACCCATCAAATAATAGTAAATTCAAATGCAGCGACGCTATCAGGAGGTGAGAATAACAATTGGACGTTTGGTAACGCACCTAGCGACTCCAGCTCTGGGGTTACCATTGATAAAGAAGCACTAGCAGGTGACTTTACGATATCTTTCATCACACCCAGTGTGGTGGGCTCACCTATACTGAGGTTTGGGTTAAGTAGCCATAGCACGGGAAATTATGTAGACCTTGATTATGGTCTTTCTTTTAGAGCAGATGGTTCTACTAATAACGTGTTTATTGGAGGAAGTGGCGTAGGCTTTACCATCTCTGGTAATGACAAGTTGGAAATTAGCCGCATTGGAAGCACGGTGACGTTAAAGCAAAATGATGTGGTATTAGATACTGCGGTCGGCTCTGGTGATGACCTTTATTTGAAGATGGGGGTTTTTAGTGTGGGAGCAACGTTTGGCAACGTTTTACTGAATGATCTACCCCTAGTCAATTTACCTGAAGCGCGTAGTGCAAACTATGCGATCGATACGGTTGCCCCAGCACCTCCAACGATCCATGCAATTTCAACAGACGATGTGATCAGCTTGGCTGAAAATGGAGAGGGTTTTAACGTGACTGGCACTGGCGAAGCTAGAGCAATCATCACCGTAGGTGGGTTTTTACATGGTGTGGCTGATAAAACAGCGCTGGTGGCTGTCGATGGCACCTGGACGATGGCCATTGTGACTGCTGATGTGGCAAGCGGTGGGCCTTACACACTTTTTGCCACACAAACTGATGTGGCTCTTAATACCAGTGCATCAGCTACTCGTGTACTGACTGTAGATTTAAATGCTCCAAATACGGCCACATTATCATCTACAAATTTATCCATGAATAGCGCCCAAGCCCATGCGGGCATAGATCTTTTTAATGGCATTAATTCCCCTCACTCACCAGATATTATTGCCGTTAAAGTCACCATAGCTGGTGCAGAGCTAGATACTGTAAGTGATCACATCATATTAAATGTGACTCTAGATATTAGCTCTGATTATGCCAACGCTACAGCTGCTTCTTTGGGTGGTGTGAGTGTGACATACAGCTATACCGCATTAACAGGCGTTTTGTTAATCCACAAAGAAAACGATACCGTCTTCACAAGAAATGAGATCACATCACTAGTACAGGCTGTAAAGTTAATGACCACTAGCACTATGGATGGTGACAGAACGTTTGTTTTACAATATGAAGATTTAGCAGGCAATACAAGTGCCGCTGCCACTGTAACGGTCACAGGCACAGACCTAGGCGTTTCAGCCATTTACAACACAGTAACCATAACCGGCATATCCGAAGACACTGGCGTGGGTAATGACTACATTACCTCTGATAACAATGGCCTCTCTCTAACAGGTACCTTAAGCCAGGCGCTAGGTGAGAACGCATTACTTGAGTACTATGATGGGGCAAGCTGGTTAGATATTTCTTCGTCTTTAGGCGCTGCTCCAGCGCTAAGTTTTGCATATACTGACACAGGCCTTCTTTCCGATGCGACAGTAAAACTAAGGGTAAGAAATACAGTCACTAATGCGCAAAGCGCTATTGTGGAGCAGGCAATTACTATTGATGTATCAGCACCAAGTGTTGACCTATCTAGCAATATTGGCGTGCAAAATATGGCCACTACACAGGTTACGGTAGCACAAGCTAGCAGTGGCTTAGTGGTGTTTAGTGACATACAAGAAATAACGGCCAATGACATTCGCTCCATTGAAATAACTATGGGCGGAGCAGTGGCTAGTAACGATTTGATTGAGCTTGATGTTGCCAACTATATAGATTCTTCCATCGCTAATGCAGTAGATGTAGCTATTGGAGGAGTCACTGGCGTTAATTATAGCTACGATCTACCTACAAAAACCTTAACATTCACAAAAAATGGTGGGGGTGTATTTAGTTCAGAACACATTGATCAAATTCAATCGGCTATTAAATACAAGTCTACAAGCAATGTGGATGGAGGTAGAACCTTTACCCTGACCTACATAGACGTGGCAGGCAATGTCGGGTCTGGTGCAACACAAACTGTGCAATTAGATACCGCTATACCTAATATTTCTTCTGCATCTGTTGTTTTGTCAACCAGCGTAATTGGCTATAAAGCTGTAGCGGTATCTAATATCTTTGGAGATAATTCACTGGTATTAAACAGATATGAGCAAATAGATATTTCTTCCTACATTCCAGCTGGAATGACAGCAACAGAGTTTTTGAACGCGTTGATTGGATTTAAAGCAACCTGGGGCGGCGCTGGAATTTCAGGGGTGAATACTCTCTCAAATTCGGTCGTCTACCAGGGCATGTCGGAAGTGGCTTCCAATGAAGCCATATGGGTCTACCTAGCCACGACCCATATTAAATCACTAGACTTAAGGTTTATTGTTAGTGGTGATGAGCTCATGATCAGAAACCAATTCTCTGGTTGGAGAGATAATGCGGTGCCATATCAAGAGCCTACCGAAAATACTCATCTAGGCTACTATGGTTTGGGAGATTTTGAATTGTTTTATGAGGTGGAGCTAAGCGTGGCGGATAATGCACCAGACATTAATGTGATTTTTGATGGGGTTGATGCAAAAGTGGGTGATAGGATACAGCTACTAGAAGCAAGTGACGTGCTTGTCACTTATACCATTACTGCAAGCGATATAGGTGCTGGCATTCAAACTGTTACCTTATCTTCAGATATCTCATTGCCTGAAGGTGTGCATAACCTTGATGTAAAATATATCGACACAGCTGGCAACGTCACCATATTGTCTTCTGGCGTAGAGTTTGCCGCTAGCGCCCCCGCAGGCCAAGAGACCAATATGAAAATCACAGGTATTCGTTCAGCCAACGCAGGCGAGGATGAGGCAGATCAGTTACTTGGCGCAGATAATTATTTATCAAGCTCTGCCTACACCGTTACTTTTTTAGGTGTGCAAGATACTGCGTCCTTTATTGTTATTACTGTGGGTGACCAGCTTTTGTACGATGCTGAAGTGGCAGCCGGGGCATTTGAATTAAGCCACTACGCTAACTGGGGTTTTGCACCGGGCATTCATGAGGTCGTTGTAAAATCGACCAACACTAGCAATGGTATCGTTAATACTCAGATATTTGACATGGGTTGGTTTTCAGGTAGTTTTGTAACGGATATTATTACAGGCAGCAATCATGATGATCACATCATGCCAAAGGCTACAAAGGCTACAGATGTAATTACCACCCATGATGGTCGCGATATTGTGTACCTTGCAAACAAGCAACTTAATGGTTTAAATTATGAAATTACAGATTTCACAATGGGTAGTGATACTATAAAGGCAAATGGGGTAGTAAGTGCGCTTAATGCAGCTAATATTTCAGACTATGCTTCCATTGCCTATAATACGATTGGAGATGCGGTGATCACGTTTGATAGCAATGGATTAGCAGCGGCTGGAGGTGATGTTTATACTGTACTTTTAACAGATGTCAAAAGTGCTACATTGTCTCAGGTGTTTAGCTATACAGAGCTTTCATCAACTATTTCTTGGGGAAATATTGGATCAGATGATATTATCGATAAAAGTGATATATTTACACATAGCTTAGCTGGTGTGGTGACCAATCCTGGAGATATATTAGGACTGCAAATTGAGTCTATTATATTTGCTTCATTAGCTGGCGTCCAAACAGTATTGGATAGCAGCCTGCCCACTATTTCTAACTCAGGTGTATGGAGCTTAATTCACACAGATATGCCGTTGCTTGCTGATGGAAAATACACGGTGACCGTAAATTTTATTGGTAACAATGGTTACAGTAAATCCATTAGCAATGCAAAGCCTGTTATTGTAGACACTGTTGAACCTTCTATCAGCCACGCAATGTTAGAGGGTTCAACCGTTATTTTAACGATGGATGAGTACTTGAATGGCGCTAGTGTTCCAGATGCGAGCACCTTTTCTGTGTCAGGTAGCACGATAGATTCTGTCGCTATTGAAGGGAAAAAAGTAGTGTTAACTTTATCAACGGCTATTATTGATACGGTAGCCGTTAGCTATACAAAACCATCAATAGGTAATGTTTTAGAAGACACTGTAGGCAATGATGTGGCTTCAATGAATAATGTGTTTGTTGGCACATCGGGTATTAATACGATTTTGGGCACATCTACTGATGATGTTATTATCGGTAATGCGGGTATTGATACGCTCATGGGTAATGGTGGCAGTGACACGTTTGACTACAACACCATTTTGGACGGGCATGATGTCATCACTGACTTTACTATTGGTAATGGTGAAGAGGCTGATAAATTGAATTTTACAGATTTGCTACATTACTCTTCGACTGACACCTTGGCAGATTTTTTAGCATTTACACATACAGGAACTGATGTAATGGTTAACCTTGATATCGATGGCAGCAATAATTTTGAAAACCCTGATTTAACCTTAACCCTTTCTAACATGGGAACAGTGACTTTAGATTTATCTGATTTTGTCGATCACAATTTGGTTGTGCTCTAATGATTTCTTTTTTTCTGGGCACGCATCTGGCAACATCAAAGATTTTTTACAGAACCTTGGTTGCCGGACTTATCCTATTTTTGAGCAGTTGCGCCAGCTCTAGCGAATCAAAAGAGCGGTATCCTGTATTAAGTGTTGAGGGAGAGTCTGCCATCCTTCACGACCTAATCAGTGAGTTTGTTGCTAATTTTCCGCCAGAACAGAACACTGTTCAAATAGTTTCTGAAAACAATTCGGTTAATAGCTCAACCAATGAGGCTGATGTGCTGGCAGTTTTATTGCGTAAAAATAGATATGAAATATGTAAGAGTAACAAAGCGGATGTGATTTTATGTAGCTCTAAACTAAGCTCTTTTGTCAAAAAAATAGACCCTGACTTACATATCTATCATGCAGGTCTAAATATCAACGATGTACTGCAAGTTAGCCGTTTTTATAGATTGTCTCCGGAAGGTGATGTAGTGCCGTCTACAACGTTTTATGTTCGTGCAAGCGAAGTGTTTGTTAAATTGAAAATACCTGAACTAGTGATTGAGCCAATCCCTAAGCTAGTAATGGAGCCAATTCCTAAACTAGTAATGGAGGCAATGCCTGAACTAGTAATGGAGGCAATGCCTGAACTAGTAATGGAGGCAATGCCTGAACTAGTAATGGAGGCAATGCCTGAACTAGTAATGGAGGCAA
>Ga0308003_1001299_pt1 | contig 11028 bp, 10 predicted proteins | sample Neamet36_FD_203159 | JGI IMG/M metagenome (GOLD analysis project Ga0308003, IMG submission 203159) | Marine microbial communities from water near the shore, Antarctic Ocean - #36 | ecosystem: Environmental > Aquatic > Marine > Unclassified | place: Southern Ocean | collected 2014-06-06
CAGAAAAAGAATTTGAATCTTTAACACTTGACCAAATAGTTGATTTGTTCGGGTGGGAAATAGAAAAAATAAAACAATAAAACAATGAAAACAATAACACAACACAAAGCAAAAGAATTAATAAAAGATAGTAAGGGATTGATCTTTTCGGCTACATTCACAAAGAAGGATGGTAAGCATAGACTAATGAACGCAAGACTTAAGAAGTACATAAGTAAAACGGGTAGACCAGCACCATATAAGCCAGAAGAATATAATCTTATGCCCATCTACGATATGAAGTCCAAAGGCTGGAGAAGTCTTAATTTAAATACTCTTATTACTTTGTCAATTAATAAAAACAAATACAAAATAAAATAATGAATAAATATTATCAACACTCAGACCAATACAAAGAATTACACAATATCTTTTATAATGGTGAATTCTACACTCTTAAAGAAATAGTAGAATGTGAAGAACTAAAGGACAAAGAAAAAATAAAACTAATTAAAGAAAATATAAAATAATGAAAACAACAATTGAACTAATGAAGGAATTAAACACAATGCAAACAGATCATATAAAAGGGTTAAACGAACGAATAGATGTACTGCAAGAAACTATTGATGTTGTTCAAAAACTTATGTCTATTGATAAAATAACTATACAAACACAAGAAAAAACAATAGAATTATATCTTAATAATCTAAATTTTATTAATCAATTATCAAACAAATGAGTAAAGGACAATTACCAATGACTAACTGGTCGAATACTTCTTATTTGATCCTGTTTCTTTTATCAATGCTCTTTAATTGCTAAGATTAGCCCCAGAAACACCTATAAAAGCCTATTAATTTAGGTTTTTTTTATGCTTAAAAATTAATATATTGTAATTAATTAAGTTAAAATATTATTGATATAGCTATTTTTTTCTGTCTTTACATACATAAACAAGCCTAAAACCCAAACTAAAACCAGTTTAAGTTCTTCCTGTCATCACTTGAGTCATCAAAGTAATGATTTAAGATCATTAGAAGTCATTAAAAAGGCATTAGGAAGGTCGTCAGTTTTGATACCGTAACCCGAAGCCAGAGTATCGTTTGAACACCAACACGTACAAACACAAAACCAAAGTTCAATTTTATAAAAGGTATGTATTACTTAAACATCTATTTACAAAGAGTTAGATACTTTGCGATATGAGCAATGATGTTTACTTATTAGACGTGGTGATTATGAGAACAGTCATATCTGCTAGTATTTTATTTAGTTTACACTCACAAGCAGACTTCTTTTATAATGTTATGCTGGTTCTTATAAGAGGCACGAAGATAGTGTTTGAGAATTAAATACTTTCACAGTTTCTTTACAAAAGAGAGGTATAGGGTAAAATATTAAAATATAAGTTAATTATAGGGCTATATAGTTACAATAAAACTAGAGAAGTTCTATTTTATAACTTATACTTCTTATATTATGTTTACAAAAACAAATGTTTAGTTATCTATATAACTCTTCTAACTCATCTAATCTTTCTGCCACCCTTAAGGGTACTTTCATAAATGGGTTGTCTACAATTTTATGTAACTCATCAATTATCTTTTGATTAGTGTAATCGCCTATACTATCCATTAAATCCATAGGGCATAGAATATTTTCACATAAATCGTTTAGTTCGTCTAGTAATTTTTCTTCATTCATAGTTGTATTGTTTTAGTTATTAGACTGCAAACATACACAAATAATCTTACAAAGTTCAATTTTATATCTTTATTGTGAATAGAGTTTAATATATTTTATGTATCTTGGCAATCTAAATAAACAACTGTGAAGGAAGAAGAAAATAAAGTAGTAGGTAGTGAGGCAATGAAGAAGCGACCTAACAATATAGATGAGAACTTTAATCAAACTCCAAAGTCTTTATTACCTAAAAATAATGAAACAAAACAATTAGCTAAGATGACTAGGAAGTCTTTAGCTTACGCATTAGAAGGACAGCCTGTAAAGATTAAGATGGCTTTAGATATATTGTTTGATGAAGATCCAAGAGCATACATAGATGCAATAGCTAAACTAATGAACTATGCAATGCCTAAATTATCATCAACAGAGATTAAGAGGGACTCAGAAACTAAGATTGAAATCAACTTAAACGAAGGAGCAACACTTGAAGATATTAAAAGACAGATTAGAGGTCTTGAAGAAGCAGAAGATATTGACTACACAGAATTAGATGACTAATAAAAAACTTTTAAAGTTTGCGTTAGAAAAGAAACTATGTGAGATGAGTTTCTATGAGTTCTTTCAGGCAGCTTGGATTGTAGTAGAACCAGCAGTACCCCTATCAACTAATTGGCATCATAAATATATTTGCGATTTACTTCAGGAAGAATGTGAAAGAGTAATAGCTCAGAAGCCTAAAAATAAAGATGTTATTATTAATGTACCTTTTAGAAGTACAAAATCATTGATAGTAACTGTTATGTTTCCAGTATGGGCTTGGATAAGGTCACCAAAACTAAGATTTATCACCTCATCATACTCTGCAACACTATCTATTGAGCTTGCAACTAAGAGTAGAGATATAATATTTAGTGATTGGTTTAAGTCAAGATGGGGAGATGTATTCCATATTAAGAAAGACCAGAACTTAAAAGAGAGATACGAGAACAACTTTGTTGGAATGAGAAGAGCAACATCAGTAGGTGGTACTGTTACTGGGCAAGGTGGGGACTTTTTAATCGTGGATGATCCGCTATCACCACAAATGGCTAGTTCTGCAACAGAAAGAGATAATGCTAATGAATGGTATAGGACTACATTCTACTCAAGACTCAATCAGCCTGATATTGGAGTTAGGATAATAATTATGCAAAGAGTACACGAAGATGACTTGACTGGATTTCTTTTAGGTAGAGAAACTAGATTAAAGTACAAACATATATGTATTCCTGCTAAAAGTGGAGATGATAATATTAAACCTAAGTATTTAGAGAAGTTTTACGATAAAGATACTGGATTATTCTGGGAAGATAGATTTAGTCAGAGAACATTAGATGATTATAAGAGTGCATTAGGTAGTTATGGCTATGCTGGGCAGCTACAACAAACACCAACACCACTAGATAGTGGTATGATTCATAAGGATTGGTTCAAGATTGATAGATATAGAGTAGAAGATTCAGTGGTTAATTTCGTTATTGACCCTGCATATACTGCTGATCAGAAGAATGACCCCTCTGCATTACTAGCATATACCTATAAAGACAACAAATGGCAGATAGTAGACTGTGTAAATGTGTATAAAGAGTTCCCAGACTTAGTTAAATTCATTCAGCAGTGGGTAGCAAAGAATGGATATACCAATAGAAGCAGGATATTTGTAGAGCCTAAAGCCTCTGGTAAATCTATTGTGCAAACATTAGTTAGAGAAACTGGACTGAATGTTAAAGAAGATAAGCCACCAACTAAAGATAAAGTAGCAAGAGTTAGTGATGTAAGTGCATCTCTTGAAAGTGGTAGAGTGAGCCTGCTGAATGGAGATTGGAATGATGAGTTTCTTGATCAATTAACTAAGTTCCCAGCAGCAAAGCATGATGACATGGTAGATTGCTTAGTAATGGCTGTAAATAAGGAGATTTGGAGTGGTGGGGGTAAGGTGTTATATTTTTCATAATATTTTTTGAGTTTGTTGAAAAACTGTGAAAGTGTTTCATAGTTAAATCACTATTTTTGCTTAGTTTTGAATAATTGAGAAAAAATTATCAGAAAATTATGAATAAGAAAGACATATTATATTTAAACGTAAGCCATCAAGTTATTGTTGAGAAACTTATGAAAGATGTTAAAGCTCTAATGTACTTTGCGACAGAAGAGGAAATATCTGGAAAATATCAGGACTTCTTAAATATAATTGAATCTGTTTATTTATATTCTAATAATTTCCATGAAACAACATTAAAAGGTGAAGGTGATGATGGAGTGATGGCTGAATTTATATTTTTAATACCAAATATGATATTCTACACTTCTATTGGATTTTTAACCGCATTAAAAAATTCTGAAAATTCAGTTTTTATGCTTGATCACCTAGAGGAAACAGCATCTTTATGTGAAAATGCTACAGCAGAATTAGCGGATGTCCTGATAGATGCTACTGATAAAAAAAATCTAATGGAAGATATGGTGGAAGAAGAAACAATTAAAAACTAATATATGATAGAGATTAAGATTGAAGATAAGTCATACGAAATACCAACTGAGTGGAAAGACATAACACTTAATTATTGGTGTGGATTATACGCAATTATTAATAAATATAATAAAAAAGATGATGAAGGTAATGTTATTGAGCCAGAACATTCAGAATTAGAATTACTCAAGATGAATAAGGATATATTCATGTATTTGACTGGATTGGATGATAATCAGATGAGTAGACTTGATGTTGATAGCGTTAATAAAACTGTATCTACATTCAGTAGTCTTTTAGAAGAATACAAGCCTCAAGGTATAGAGAAGTTTGAATTTGAGGGTGAAGAGTATTTATTCCCAAAAGAATTTTTAAAAAGAAATACATTTGGGGATTATATTGAGTCTACACACCTAGATAGTACCATTGAAATAATGAAACATGGTAGGTTTGATGTTTTACCAGAGCAAATGGCAATACTTTGCAGAAGGGCAGGTGAAGAATATGATGAAGAGGATATACCAGATAAGACTGAGAAGTTTAAAGAGTTGAGTATGGATTTCGTTTGGGAGTTCAGTTTTTTTTTGACAATGCAAAGCGTAAAATTAGCACGAACTTTTCAAATGTTTTTGGGGAAAACAAAAGAGGAGGTGGAAGTGGAAAAGGTAAAGTTTCTACAATTGGACTCTACAACAAATTCATAAAGCCATATGGATGGCTTAATAGTCTTTATATGTTGGCAGAGAAGGGGGTTTTTAAAAAAGAAGGATATAATGGAATTGAAAGCGTAAAGGAAACGGATTTGTATAAGGTATTAACTTACTTGAGTTGGAATACCTCTAAAAATGATTATGAAAATGCTGTACAAGAAAAGATACATAGTAAAAATAATATAACACCATAATAATGGCAATAACAAGATTAACAGATTTAATAACAGTATTTGACAGTAAATGGACTTATGGTGATGTAAAGTTTGGTTATGATGGGGAAGTAAACCAAGATCACGATACTCAGTACCCATTAATGATGGTTACACCACCAGAATCAATAATGCCAGTAGTTTATGATGGTAGAGAAGAGTATTCATTTGAAATAAACTTTTATAATCTATACTCTCAAGCAGCACAATCTGTAGTAACACTACAAAAGAGATGGGATAACTTACAAGACTTATCTAATGAATGGTTAGATATGGTTCTTAAAAACTATCAAGATGTAACAGTGGATGCTTATTTAAATGATGAGAGTATTGAGATTGAAAGAATTAAAGATTCAAAAAACGATAAGCTAGTACAAATAAAGCTAACTTTCACAATGAGTGCTTTCACTAAGTGCTTCAGACCAATCTCTAACTACCCATCAGACTTTTCAGACTTAGTAGTTTGGCTAAGAGCAGATAGTGGAGTTACATTTGATATACCAACAAAACAAGTTAGTGCTTGGGCGGATAAATCAGGACAGAATAATAGTGTAGCTCAGACAACTTCAAGTAAACAACCATTAAGATATGGTTATGGTGGTATTAACGATAAATCGTATATTGGATTTGATGGGACTAGTGATACTTTTATATCTAATGAAGTTTCACCTATAGGAACTGATTTTACTATATTTGAGGTAAGTAAAATAAACGGAATTTCTAATTCTTTATTTTCATATAATAGAGCAGGTGTTAGTAGTATAGATTTTGGTACAAAAAATAGACAACTATATGCTACTGTAAATGATGGTTCTGCATCCATAACAACACAAACAAATGTAGATAATTTAGCGACTAATCACATAGGGGTATTTAAGAAAATTGGTAAAACAATTAATTTAGAATACTATGATTCTGCTAATTCATTTTTAACCAATTTTACAAATGCTGGGTTTAATGATGCAACAACTTTTAATTCTACTAAATTTAATATTGGATCTTTTGATACAGGAGTTAGTAATATTACTTTATTAGACGGAAATATAAGTGAGGTAATAGTTTACAACAGAGTTTTATCTGAAAGTGAAATATCTAAAGTTAAAGGTTACTTAAATTTAAAATATAAAATATATTAATAATGCCAACACAATACACAGGTACAGTTTCGTGGGGAATAACTCCATTAAATTATAATTCTAGTAGTCTAGCATCAATGAGTGCAGGGAGTAGAGGTAATTACCTAAAAAGTGCTAATGATGACTTTAGGTATCAAGTTCAATACCAATACTCAAACTTAAAAGAGGATATAGAGGTAGGTAATCCAGGAAATGTAGTTAATGTACTTTTTGATGTTTTTACTTCAACTAGAACTGAAGATGATACTTTTGAGAAAATAGCTACTATAAAGAAATCAAGAGATATTGCAAATAGACGTTTTGATACAGGGACTTCGCCTGCACTTCATAGATTTACAGTAGATATTGGTCAGTTGCTTTCTGATCAATTATCATATAGTCTATGTCCTGTAAATTCAGGCAGTTGGAAGAGTGTGGCTTTTGGAGGTTTAAATGGAGGGAAAACAATGCAAGACAATGTTATAGGTTCTAACAGTCCAGTTGGAACTGCTGTAAGTGCTTATAATGTTTCTCAAAATGGAACATTTAGGTATGTAAGGGTTGAGGCTAGGTTTGAAATATTAGATGCTAATCTAAATTTAGTTATGGCACAAGACTCTTCTGGTGATGACCAGAAACTATCTACCGCACCTCAAATAGCTGCTATAAACTCAGTAAATCAATTTGAAGAAGATGTTACGTATTATGAAGGACAGTTTATGATGACAACCTCAACACCAAGCAATAGTAATCCAAAAAGATTTTTATCCAGATGCCCTAACTGGTATTATGACGATTCGGCAAATAAAGTTGCTTACCACAAACCAGTGAGAATGGATCAACAAGCTGAATTTTTACAATGGTATGTTTTTAATATGTATGATAATGATGAAGATGATCAATTTTATAATTACGCTGAAATTTATGGAGTTTCTTATAATTCTGATGGAACTACAAATGATTTCATTTTACAAGATTTTAATCCTTTATTAAGTGTTGATGGAGCTAATGATCAAACTTTAGAATTTGGACATGACCAACGAAAGATGCTAGTTCAGAATGTAAGTCCTGATTTTATAAATAATAATGCTTTTTTGCCACAAACTGCAAATGGTAGACCATACACTAATCCAACAATACCAATAACATCAATTACTCAAAAATATAGTTTGCATTTTAGAGGTCGTTATTACAATGATAATGCTAGTCCAAAAGCATATGTAACTAGAATACATAGTGCTACTAGTTGGTTTGTAATAGATAGAGAAAGTGAAAATATACCCTACGGATTTGTAAGATTCCATTGGTTGAATTCAATGGGTGGTATTGATAGCCATACTTGCAAAAGAGATATTGTAGAAGGGTTAAATGTAAATAGAAGTGTAGTAGAAAGAAAAAGTGCTGACAGAACTTGGATTCAAGATGACAATTACAAGGTAAATGGTGTTAATGTTGCTGTAACTGCAGGTGATTATCATTCAGATACAATGAGAGGTGGTAACCTTTATAAAGGAGGAAGAGAAGTTACTGCAGTTAGTGCAGATAGAGTGAAAAGTGTATATACAGAACCTTTAAATAAAGAGGTCGCTATATGGTTAGAAGAAATAATAACATCACCTAACGTATGGGTAGAAATGAAAACTCCAGCTACTATAAGAAATAAACAAGTAAATTCATTTCTTAATAGAGGCTTCAGTAATTATATACCAGTTATAATAACAAATAGCGATATTGAAACTGTTAATCAAGAAAAAGGATTAGTTACGTTTAATTTAGAGTATATTTTATCTCATAAAGTACAAACACAAAGAAATTAATATATGTCAGTTAAAATTGAGCTTTTAGATTATGAATATGGATCTATATCAGGCAGTCAGATAAATCCAGATTTTAACTTTAACAATCCTAGTGACTGGGAAATATCTCCTAATGGAAATGAGTGGGTTGTATCTGGAGGGGAAGCTACTAAAATTACAGGTACTGGAGCTGGTAGATTAAAAATACCTATGACTTTTGTAGAAGGAGAAAGATATAGAATAAAAGTTAAAATAACAGGTCGTACTAGTGGAAATTTTATATTAGCAAATCACTTGATAGGAGGTGCTAATGGATTTAATTATAATACAAATGGAGGAAAAACATATGACTGGATTCAAGGAGATAGCAATCTTGATAAACTTAGTTTATATGGTAGTTCCTCCTTTGATGGCAGTATTGAATATGCAAGTGTTTCCGCTTTAAGTAATATTGATTGGGAGAAAAGTGTAGTTGGTGAGCTAGATGTTGATGATCATACTGATTTTCCTATGGCTTTAACTTTTCAGATTTCTGATTTCACAAAAATAACTTCAACAAGCGGAAATTACAGTAAGACATTTAAAATACCTGCAACTAAAAATAATAATACTATTCTAAAGAATATATTCACACCTAATATTGTTCAAGAAAATGATGTAACAGCAAAGAAGAGGTGTAGAATGACTTTCAATGGAGTTTTCTCTATGGAGGGACTACTTCAAGTAGATAAAGTTTCAGGATTTGGTGCAGTAGCTACTCATTATAATTGTGTTTTTTATGGAAGTAATTTAGGCTGGGCAGAGCCTCTCAGTAACAATATGCTTCATCAATTAGAATGGGGAGTTTATGGAGAGGGTTTAAAATATAAATCAGATAATATTAAAGCTACATGGAATGATGTAGACTGCAATTCATCAACATCTTATTTAGTTTACCCAGTAACATCTTATGGTGATTATAATCCAGGCGGAGCTGTAAAAACAATACAGCTTTTAGACTCTATGTATCAGTATGCTGGGGGATCAACAAATAAATCTGGTTATTATGGATGGGATAGTAATGGTGATTCTTATGGAACTCCACCACCTTCTCCAGATTGGCGACCTGGTTTATGGGTAAAAAACACACTTGATAAGATATTTGAAAGCATAAATTATCAAATTAAGTCTGATTTTATGGAAACAGATATGTTTAAGAAATTAATATGGACTTTACCAAACTTTATTTATAATAATCCTGACGTTAAACAGTCTGATTTTTCTTTTACAGGAACTTTCAATCCTAATCAAGTTCTTATGCAGGCTGTAGCTCCATCTGGTATTTCTTTTCCAACTGTTACTGATAATGGAATTTTTACCACAGGTAATGAAACTCTTAGACAAAATATGGGTGATATATTTTACACTGGAGGTGATAGATTTCTTATAGATATAAATGATATTGTTTCAAAACCATCTTCATATAATTTAGGTATATTGTCAAATAATGGTCTAATGTTTAATCCTTCTGAAGTTTCAGGTGAATTTGGCACGTTTGAAATAAAAGAGAATGGATATTATCTTGTAAATTTAACTGGTATTCAATCAAAACTAGCTGTTGGAATTAAGGGAGGTTCTGACCAAGAGAATTTAAACGCTGCAAATACTATTATAAATTTAGAAGTTAAAACTGTTGGGGAAACTTATTGGAAAATAGTAGATTCTGGTAATAATTCTATGTACCCAACAAATAGTAGTGGTGGGACAGGAACAAGAAGTGGTCAGCCTGTAGATACAAATTATATACCTATAAATGAAATATCTCATACACAATATTTTAATATTGGAGATCAAATTAGACTTACTTTTGGAGCTAGAATATATGCTTCTCCTACAGGTCAGAATTTTGTATGTAATTGGTTTCTAAGAGGTACTTCTAGTAGTTCGTTCAATATATCCTTACAAACAAATCATGTAGATTATGGTCAGACTTACAACCTTGCGGATGTAATACCTACAGATATAAAGCAGATAGACTTCATAAAAGGTATTGCTCACGCATTTAACTTACAGATTCAAACTGATGATGTGTCTAGGCAAGTATTTATTGAGCCTTTTAATACCTTTTACAAACCATATAAAGATGCAATAGACTGGACTCAAAAATTAGACAGAACTGAAGAGTCAAGCGATACTTGGGTGAAATCACAGCTAAAAAGAGATATTGTATTTAAGTATAAATCTGACAATAATGATGAAAAAGTAAAAGCAAGAGGTATAAAATATTTTAATGACATAGATGATGAATTTCCTTTTTATGAAACTTTACCTGATACATTTGATAAGGGTGAAGCTAAATTTGAAAATCCATTTTTTGCTGGAACTTATTCTGCGAAAGACCAAGATTCAGTTTATGTTCCTGAATTTTTTGATAATGCTTTCTCTGGTTGTTTATGGACAGAGAACGTAAGTCCAAATAGCATAGCTAGACCTGATAAAGGTTATGATTTCTTGCCAAGATTATTATATTGGAATAGATACTCTCCTACAGGATTAGGTAATTTGTTTACTAATAGTGCAGTAAATATGCTTAAATATGCTGCGGTTCAAACTTTTACAAACACAATCATAAAGTACATTAATCCTAATTCTCAAACTCCTGTGTATGGAGGTATAATTTCTAATGCTCTGCCTCAGGCTACAATGACAAATAGAGAGGATATTTTAAGCCCTAACTTAGCTTATGGTAATATTAATGTTCATAATTATGATATTTATACCGAAGTTTATGCCGACCCTGTAGTAGTTGGAGGGCTATATTCCATTTATTATAAAACTATGATAGAGTCATTAAAGAGAAATCCAAGAATTAGGACACAGTACATTTCACTTAAAATTTCCGATATTGTTAATTTAGATTTTTCAAAATTAATTTATATAGATGGATGTTACTGGAGGATAAATAGAATAGTAGACTTTAAGCCGAATAAAAATGAATCTACTAAAGTTGAATTAATAGAGTGGTTTGAGGTAGGTGCG
>Ga0308003_1001300_pt1 | contig 11023 bp, 6 predicted proteins | sample Neamet36_FD_203159 | JGI IMG/M metagenome (GOLD analysis project Ga0308003, IMG submission 203159) | Marine microbial communities from water near the shore, Antarctic Ocean - #36 | ecosystem: Environmental > Aquatic > Marine > Unclassified | place: Southern Ocean | collected 2014-06-06
GTTCTTATAATTGCTATTGCATTAAATATATTGGATTTGAAAAAAATTAAAGTGAGTAATTTACTTCCTGCTTTGTTTCTGGTTATTCCATTGTATTTAATCGCTCAAGTCTAAATAGAAATCAGTTACTAAAACCACATCAATTTAGACAAATAAATAATGGAAAATATTTCATTTTTTGCTTGAGTGTGGGCGCTTTAAATATTTTACATTTGTTGCAAATATATCAGGATGAAAGTTTTTAAGTTTGGAGGTGCATCTGTAAAAGATGCTGAAGGAATAAAGAATTTAGCAAAAATTCTGCAGCAGTATAAAGCCCATAAACCATTGGTTGTGATTTCGGCTATGGGAAAGACTACAAATCTTTTAGAAGAAGTTGCTCGGGCTTTTTACTTAAAGCAGGCGGATGTATTTGAGAAAGTAGAAAAAGTAAAGTTATTTCATAAAAATATTATAAGCGATTTGTTTCCTAAGGGACATACGGTATTTGATGAGGTAACAAATTTATTTGTTGAGGTCGAATGGGCTTTAGAGGATGAACCACGTCCGGAATACCCCTATGAGTACGATCAAATTGTATCTATTGGAGAGTTAGTATCTACAACAATTGTGAGTGCCTATTTAAATGAAATTGGATTAAAAAATACTTGGTTAGATGCAAGAGATTTAATTAAAACAGACAATAAACACCAAGATGCGAATGTAGACTGGGAACTAAGTAGTCAATTAATTAAAAAGAATATACGAGGCGAACACTTAACGATTACACAGGGATTTATAGGATGTACTTCTGAAAACTTTTCGAGCACACTCGGTAGAGAAGGTTCAGACTATAGTGCCGCAATTTTTGCAAGTATTTTAGATGCGAAAAAATTAGTGATTTGGAAAGATGTACCCGGCCTATTAAATGCTGATCCTCGCTATTTCCCAAATCCAATAAAAGTTGAAAAGCTCTCTTTTCAGGAAGCCATAGAATTGGCTTATTATGGAGCGTCTGTAATCCACCCTAAGACATTACAGCCTTTAAAAGCAAAAGGAATTCCATTAGAAATTAGATCATTTGTAAATCCAGAAACTGAAGGCACCTGGATTGCAGACAGTGAAGAGACTGTTCCAAAAACAGCTTTTTATATTTTAAAGAAAAACCAAACCTTACTCTCTATAGCAGCGTTAGACTTAGACTTTATAGTAGAGAATCATTTAGCTCAGATTTTCTCTGTACTAGCAAAGTACAATGCCAAAGTAAACCTGATTCAAAACTCAGCCGTATCATGTTCTTTAGCTGTAGATGTAGATCCTTTACAAGTACAAACACTTATAGAAGAGCTTTCTAAAAACTACCGAATTAAATACAATACTGGCTTAGAGTTACTCACCATTCGTCACTATAACCAAGGTTTTGAGCAAGGTATTTTAAAGGACAAAGAGATTATTCTTAGTCAGGAAAACAGAACCACCAAGCAAGTATTGTTTGTTAGCTAAAGCTTTAGAAAGACCTCAAGCTTAATACGTTTCACTATTTGATAAGTATTGTAACGTACGAGGAGTTGCCATTTTTATTTGGTAACCTTTCCCAGGCTCTAAATTCCCAATTCCATTAAATCCCCAATCTGGTAAATAAGCAGCACCTACGTTATTTTTTATTATAACTACATCTGCACCGAACTCGTCGAATACAGCTTGTGTATCTGCTGGCTCTAAGCGTAAATAACTGAATATACCCCAACCTTGATTAAGGGCTATTGGATTCGCCTCTGGCAACATGTAAACTCCACATATATCTATAGACTGTGCATTGGTAGTTTTAAGTAAATAACCTTGTGAGTTGTCTACAATACCTATAGCATCCATATTGAAAGAAGGTAAATAAGCTGAACCAGCATAATCTTTAACAATTGTTAAATTATTAGAGCTTACTAAGTCGCTAAACAACGAACTCAACACCATGTTATCTGCCTCTATATAGGTAGAAAACATTGACCAACCAGCTGGTAAGTTTAAGTTCTGACAAGTTTGAGATACATCAGAGAAATCACATAAACTTCCTTGATATGGAGCTCCTCCAGAAAGTAAGACTCCATTAGCATCGGATATAGTCCAAGAAACCTCTTCCTGCCATGTTCCGCCATCACAAACTACTTCCAAACATCCATAAGTAGGATCGTAACAAAAAGTCTCAGTTGTTTCGTAACCATCAGAAAGCTCAAAATCCATATTGTTTAAGTTAAATGTATTCCCCTGCCATCCATCACCATAGGAATCCATCATCTCTATAGTAAACGATTCGCCTATACAGTTTCCATCACAATCGTAGCCAATATTAGGTCCTGTACCACCACATTCACCACATTCATCTACTTCTGCACAAGAACCATCGTCGGTTACAGCAAAAGGATTGTAATTACACGCAGTTTCGTCCATACATCCACTAGAAACTAATTCTATATTTAATTCTAAAATAATTCCTGTTAGAAGGTTCACACTTATTTGCTGTGTAGCATAACCATTTGCGGAAACCTCTAAGGTGTAAATTCCAGCATCAGCCATACCAGATTGGTAAAAACCAGCTAAACTAGAAAGGGATGGATTGGTAGAACCAACAATCTGTACAGTAACATTACTTATAGGAGCTTCGGTAAGACCATCTGTAATTGAACCTTCTATAAAACTCGCATTGGTAAATTTTGGCTCCAACACAAAAAGGCCGTTTTCAATATCCGATACCAAAATATTTCCAGAAGGTAAAAATGGATACGTTCCCCAAGCACCATTAAATCCAGCACCTTCATAGTTTGGTGAAGTATCGTAATAGGCAACTTCAATTAGATTACTCGGATTACTGGCATCAACCACAGAAACACCGTCTCTATAATAAGAAGTAACTAGAAAATCTCCTGCTACATGGGTATTGTGTGGAATTACATCGGTATCGGTACTCCATGCTTGAATTCTATCGAGTTCTTCAATATTACTAAGGTCAGACACATCGTAGGCGGTAACAAAAGAACCACTTACTTCATCGGTAGTAAAAACCGTATTTCCATCGTCTGAGATCCAACTATTATGTGTGAAATTATTGGGTGTACCGTGGCTAGCCAAAAGAACTGGATTTGCTTTATCCGACACATCAACTACAGAAAATTCTCCATTGTAAATAGCGCCACCCCAAAGAGTATCGCCTCTAACCATAGCATCGTGAAAATAGCTATCGCCATAATTCCCTAAATATTCTGGACTTTCTGGAGTAGTAGAAACATCGAACATCATTGCACCACCGCCACCAAAGTTGGCACCTAGAACATAAAGAATACCATTTTCATCGATGTAAATATTGTGCCCAGTAGTAAAGCCTAAATCTACATTTTGAATAGATGTAGGATTGGCATTACCAGCAATTAACTCCTCTAAGTTTATAATATGCAAACCTCCACTAGATTCGTTAACACAGTATAAATAATCTCCATAAGTTTTTAAATCTCTCCAAGTAGAGCTGGGACCTTCGAAAAAACCAAGCTCAGTTATTTGTGTAGGATTCGTTACATCGACAACAGAAACACCGTTATAAACTCCAACCAAAGCATATTCTCCACTTTCAGTAGCATAACCCCAAACATCGTTTAAGCTATTTGAGTATGTGTAATTAGATAGGTAATTGAGGTTTAAACTAGACTGAGCACATAAAGTAATGCTAAAGAATAAACCTAATACGGAGAGCGTAATTTGTTTCATATAAAGTGTCTTAATTCGACTTCTAATTTACATTTTTTTTTGAAATAGCTGAAGCCTTGGTTATTGATAGCATAGAATGATAAATAATAATCTACCTACTCATCATTAACACTCTATCAAAAATTAACCCATAAAAAAAAGCCTACTCTTTCGAGTAAGCTTTAGTGCGGATAGAGGGAGTCGAACCCACACGCCTTGCGGCACTAGATCCTAAATCTAGCATGTCTACCAGTTCCACCATATCCGCATGGAACAAATAAGCCTTTCGACTTATTGTTGTGCAAATCTAGAACTATTTTCATTTTTAGCAACCAAAAAATCATATTTATTAATAATATTTCATTGCTAGCATAAAACGAATACTTACATTTGTTTTTCTCATAAAAAACCTATGCTCACACTAGACCCAAAAGAATTAAGTACTAAAGACTTACACGGTTATTTACTATCTGCTGTAGGTCCTAGACCAATAGCATTAGCGAGTACGGTAGATGAAAATGGAAGACCTAATCTAAGTCCTTTTTCATTTTTCAATGTCTTTAGTGCAAATCCACCTATCGCAATTTTCTCACCTGCACGTCGTGTACGAAACAATACAACAAAACATACATTAGATAATGTAGCCGCTACAAAAGAAGTGGTTATAAATGTAGTTTCTCATGCAATAGTAGAGCAAACATCACTTTCTAGTACAGAATATGAAACAGGAATAAACGAGTTTGAAAAAGCTGGTTTTACAGCGCTTAAATCTGACTTAGTAAAACCTTACAGAGTAAAAGAGTCTCCTGTACAAATGGAGTGTATCGTTAAAGAGATAGTTTCTTTAGGTGATGAAGGTGGAGCAGGGAATTTAGTTATTTGCGAGATCGTAAAAATGCACGTTTCTGAGGCTATATTAAACGATAAACAACAAATAGATCCGCACAAAATAGACCTCGTTGGGCGTATGGGTGCCAACTGGTATTGTAGAGCATCAGGAGAATCTATATTTGAAGTAGAAAAACCGAACATTAAGATTGGTGTTGGTTACGATCAACTTCCTAATCGGATAAAAAACAGCTTTATTCTGTCTGGTAACGACTTGGCAAAATTGGCAAACATTGAAAAAATTCCTTCACTAGAATTAGTTGAAATATTCAAAGAAAATACGGATATTGCAGCACTCTTACAAGCAGGAACCGACGACGAAGAAACGAGAGAAGAATTGCACCGTTACGCAAAGGAATTACTCGAAAATAACGAAGTAGAATCAGCTTGGAAGACCTTATTAATTGACAAACTAAATCGACTATAACAATGAGTAATTTATCTGTAGAAGGCAAAATAAAGCGTATTCACGACGAACAAGTGATAAGCGACCGTTTTAAGAAAAGAGAATTTGTAATTGAAACTGAGGAACAATACCCTCAATTTTTAATGTTCCAATTGGTACAAGATAAAACCAACTTAGTTGATGCAGTAAAAGCTGGAGACAAAGTAGAAGTTTTCTTTAACCTAAGAGGAAGAGAATGGCAAAAAGATCCATCGGCTGAAATTAAAGTATTCAATACTTTAGATGCATGGAGAATACAAAAAGTTGAAGGTATGTCTGCTGAAGCAATGCCTAGTGCAGAACCTGTTGCTCCTGCAGCACCAGAAGATGATCTTCCTTTCTAGTAAAGAAATTATATATTTAAAATCCTCCGTTTTTACGGGGGATTTTTTTTTGCTAAAAACTAACAACTTATTTTAAGTTATCAGATCATAAACAGACTATACGTAACTTATCCTACTTAACTCCAACAAAACCTCTTCCCTCACATTAATACTTTCTCTAAATCCTATAAAACTTCTTTTTCATAGTTCCTTTTTATACATTCGTAATGTAAAATTTTACAGAAATGAACTTAGCCAGTACCCTAGAAAAAACATTCAAGAAACTTCTACCCAGCCCATTTACAATTGCCGTACTATTAACTTTAATGAGTTTTTTATTGGCATTGAGTTTTACGGGTTCCGAAAAATTGAGCACCGCAGACTATAGCTTACAATTACTGGGTTATTGGGAGGAAGGACTCTGGAATTCCTCACTTTTAGTGTTTGCATTTCAAATGATGTTGATGTTAGTTCTTGGACACACCTTAGCATTAAGTAAACCGATTGATAAATTAATAAATTACTTTACAGCCTATTGCACAAACACAGCTAGAGCGGCATTTTTAGTATGCTTACTTACACTTCTAGTAAGTTTTTTTAACTGGGGATTGGGTTTAATATTTGGGGCAATTTTCGCTAGAAAAGTAGCCGAAAGTGCGAAGACTAACAACTGGAGTATCCATTACCCAATTATTGGAGCAAGTGCCTATTCTGGACTTATGGTATGGCATGGAGGTATTAGTGGGTCTGCCCCAATAAAAGCTGCAGAAAGCGGACATTTAGCATCGATAATGGAAGGGGTTTATCCAGTAGACAAACTCAGCTTATTACCAGAATATATAGGGTTTTCGGAGACCGTATTCTCAACAATGAATATTTGTGTTTCTATACTAATCTTACTCGTTCTACCATCTTTTATGTACATCGTAGGTAAAAAATCGAAGCCGCAAACTTTAGTAATTGAGATTACGAAGACCGAAGTAAACAGTGTAAAGTCAGAAGGAGCAGAAAGTTTAGATGAGTCAACTATTTTAGCCAGACTATTTGGAGGAATAATACTTCTTTATGCATTCTACAAAGCTTTTATTCTTCCAGAAACAGTCAGTTTAAATTTCATCAACCCAAACTACATCAATCTTTGCTTGTTGGGATTGGGAATAAGTATGCACCAAAATTTTAAGCGATTTTTAAAAGCATTAGATGGTGCTATTGGAGGAGCATCTGGAATACTCATTCAGTTTCCACTGTATTTTGGTATTATGGGAATAATGAAACATACTGGAATGATTACCCAGCTATCGGAATTTTTTGTGAGTATTTCTACCGAGACTACTTTTCCGATATTCACCTTTTTAAGCGCTGGATTGGTAAATATATTTATACCTAGTGGTGGTGGACAGTGGGCTATACAAGGTCCTATTATTATAGAAGCATCACAGCAATTAGGACTAAGCTTGTCCAAAAACATAATGGCTTTGGCTTATGGCGATCAATTAACAAATATGCTACAACCTTTTTGGGCTTTACCGCTACTAGGTATCACAGGGCTAAAAGCTAAAGAAATTCTACCCTACACATTATTGTTAATGATAATTGGAGCAATTATATTTATTGGTGGCCTGTTAATTTTTTAATCCAACCATTGACTGTCTAGCCAGTCAACGCGTAACAAAACCCATTCTTTAAGCCTATCAATCTCCTCTGGATAAGAGTCTGATTTGTATTTATTGGGCCAAACATTCTTGCCAAATAAAGGCCATTTTTCAAAATTAAGGTCCTTGTCTAGTGCTAAGTCAGTTTCTAAACTTTCTATATAATTAGTCAAATTTTCATTACTCAAAAGTGTCTCCCTATAAACAGCATAAGCTGCTTTTAATTGAATCTGGAATTCAGGATTCGACCAAAGAGATTGCCACCAAAAGGGAGCGTAGGTTTTATTATCTCCATTAATTACAAATCCAGAGGTCTCAAAACCCTGAGCATGTTTAGCCAATCCCCATGCAATATTGAAATCCCAAACTGTAGGAATACTCATTTTAGAACCATCAAAAGCTAAATATGTACTCAATCTATACGCATCAATATTTTTACTCAACTCGTTTAGAATAATTAAATCAATAAAGCTTTTTAAGTCTATATCAGATAAATCATTCGTGTAGAGTGCATGTTCAAATTGACTTAACTGACTATCTATTGCCGTTTTCTGAATAAGCGAAGGCTTAGATGGAAGCTCAAAAATATAAGCTGGATTTATAAATCCATCAATTTTAGAATTGTGAATAATCGGACATGGACAACGGTCTATTTGAACGAGAAAGGAATTTGAATTCGCATAATTAACATTGTCCTTAAATTGTGTTTTCGGATGATTCAATAGTAAGTAAATACCCTCGTAACTGCCATTGATAACAGCATGAGTGAAAAACGAATTAATTGAATGGCCAGACATTGATGCAAATAAATCGTACGCCAACTTATTTCTAATTAACGACCTATCTATATACGGTGCATACAAAACCGCTTTTTTAAGAGCGATAGAATTAACAGTTACAGAATCTCTACTCTTTATACTAAATTGTTTCTTAGGAAATGATTTGGAACTTGAGCCTCGGATTTTCATCTGAGCACTAACAAAGATTGAATCCTTTTTTAGCAGATGAACATTGGAATAAGAAGTGTCGCTTAACCCTGCTGGGGCAGAAAACTCTAATTTGGGCAGAGAATAGTCTTTTGGGGTAACAAGTAAAGACTGTAAATCAGCTAGCTCAAAAACAGCACTCAATTCGTATTTTACAGCTTGCTTAAAAAGTACTTTTATAGTATCGGTAGAAGAAAGTTTAAGTTGATAAAGGGTTTTGTTTTTATCTGCATAAAACACATGAGCATCACTTGGAGTTTGAATGAAGGGGTAAAATTGAACGCCTATATTCTGATAAATGATTTCTGAATTTTGAAACACATAGAAATGACTATTTCGCTTCATGAAAAACTCAAAAGTAGTTTTATCGGCTTCTGGGACAATAGATAACAACCTGTAAATGGAATCTTGATCGGCTCTAATATTTATCTCCAGGAAAGAATCTATTTTTTTATTTGTAATGGCTAATTCAGCTGTAGAGTCAGAAACAAAAACAGAATCAATACGGTTAAAGGAATTACAAGAAATGAGAAACAATACAACAAAGAATAGCGAGTACTTTTTCATTTAGCAATATGTTTTAGCGTAAAGAGACGATCGTTTATCTGTAAAGATAATTTAGAATTTTCGTTAACTTGATTGTGCTTATCTACAAGGTAATTAATAAATTTTCGTTGTTTTGGTTTCTTTTTATAAATATACACATTTGCATTTTCGGCAATAGGAGAAAGTCCATTTAAGGAGATTTCATACACATCATCAACAATAAGTTTAGTGCCGTATAAACTCATTTCTAATAGAGAATTATTCATTAATACAATAGTCCCATCAACTACATCGTAATATAATTCTTGAGGGATTCTATAAGCATCATCTAACATAAACACATTACATGTACTGCTCAAGTTAGAATAAGCAGAAGAAGAAAGAGTATCAATTTTTTCAAAAGTTAGGTTTTCATAAAAGAAATCATCCCTTGAAATAACTGACCCACCCAAATTGTATTTTTCATTTTTATTATAAGCTTCTATGGCTATAGAATTATAGGCAAATGTATTATTATGACTGTACACATCAGCGCTATCTTTTACAGACAAACCAATTTTATTGCCGAGTATATAATTATTGGATAAGGTAATATTTGATGATTTCCCATACTGCTCCGCTCCTATTGACACCCCTTTATCAGCACAATTTACTAGGGTATTATTGTGTATTAACACATCGGTACAAGCATTTAAATCTATGGCATCGTCTGGAGAATTATAAACGAAATTATTCGAAATTTCTCCATCATGAACATTAATAAACTCGATGGCATCAGGTGTATTGTAAAAACGGCTATTTGACACTTTTACTTCAGCAAAATTCACATTAATTCCTTCACCAAATCCATTTCCATACAAGCTCAAACTGTCTATAGAAATATGCCCATGCCATGCCCAAATAATAGAAGGTCTTTTAGTTCCAAATTGCATTGGTCTATTTTTTATAGCAATAGATACGTTGCTTAGTGAGTACTTACTGTACTTGCTATTTATCAATCCATCGTAAATAGTTACATGGTCTAAAACATTAGGAAAGGAAGTAGAATAAAAATAGATGGAGTTGAAATAGCTATTGGGTATACTTGGATGAATTTGAATTTTATTTAAAATGGATCCAGTAAAGTTTAAGCCACCAAAAACTTTCAATTCAGCATTCGTATTTACGAGTAAAACGACTCCTTCTTCTGCTGATAAAACAGCATTTTTTCCGATGCTTAAAGAATCACTTATTAGGTATGGTGAGTCTTTTTCTGTTAAGTTGTAATTTTCGCTTAGGTGAGACGGTAATAGGGTTCCTTTTCTTAATTCAAAACTATTTTTGGAATTAAACCCAGCCACTTTTAATTTGTTCTTCACCGCTACTACTTTCCAGAAATACTTCCCTAAGGCTAAGTCTTCTTCAACTTTTAGTTGAGAATTATCTGTTTTATAAATACGGGTAGTTAAGGAGTCTTGGTATAAGAAATCTTTCGAAACATAAACCTCATAAGATACGGTTGTACTATCGGATGCTTTATCCCAACTTAAGTAAAAAGGGCTGGACAAAAGTCTCGCGGTTTTATGAACCTCAAAAGACAAAGGGAATTCTTGCATTTTTTCGAGTGCTTGTGAAGCTCTATTTTTCAAGAACTTACGCTCAATATGAATCGCTTTGTTCCACTGATCAACGTTAGACACTTTATCGCCAGAATCCGCTAAAACAATACTTTGTAAATCCTTCTCTATTGAAGCAAAAATAGGCTCGTAAAAGGAAGGCCCTAAAATGGATTCAAAGCTTTCTAACCTCAGCTGTACGTCTCTGCGTATAGTCTCACTTAAATAGCAACGTTCAATTATAGGGTTGTCGTTTTCCCAATCGCTCGATGTAGAATGATAGGCAAAAGGCTTCCAATTATAATACGAAAGTGATTTATCTAAATCCCATGGAATAAACATCCATTTCCCATTATTTTGAACATCCTTATACAGATAGTAGTTATGGTAATTGGTACTTCCATTGGCAATAAAATTATTTATGGCTAGATAATCGATGAGTTTAGAATAATCGAAATTCTCCTTTATATAGGACTCGAAATCCGACTGATTAAGAAGTGTAAGATCGTATATCAATTTTCTTAAAGGCGCCCATGTTTTTTTCTTATTCGACTTTTTCTCCCACTTCTCATCTAACTCCAATTGAGAATACAAACAAGCACCATCTTTGGTTGCTTTGTATAAATCTCCCTTAGGATTAAGATTGTTTTTAACTAAGAAATTGGAATCCATATTTTCGATTTCCAAAAACAATCCATGAAAAGCATCATTTATATACAAACGAGCCATACTACTAGAGAAGCACGGATAGTCTAATTCTTTAAAAATTAATGAAGAAATATAAGAATGACTAAAGCTTTGGTCTTTGTACTCTGCATTAAAATTAAAAATATTTTTACCGTGAACAAGATCCTTTTTTAACGTCTTTACTTTTAATGAC
>Ga0308003_1001301_pt1 | contig 11015 bp, 11 predicted proteins | sample Neamet36_FD_203159 | JGI IMG/M metagenome (GOLD analysis project Ga0308003, IMG submission 203159) | Marine microbial communities from water near the shore, Antarctic Ocean - #36 | ecosystem: Environmental > Aquatic > Marine > Unclassified | place: Southern Ocean | collected 2014-06-06
TATTTTGAAATGCAAATAATTCAGTTGGGCAAACAAAAGTAAAATCTTTTGGGTAAAAGAAAAACAAAACTGGCTTTTCTCCTACAAATTGCTCTAATGAAAACCCTTCTACAAATTCACCACCGTTGACTACTGCTTGTGCAGAGAATGAAGGCGCTTTTTTTCCTACTAATATTGACATAATATTTTCTTTTATTAATTATTAAAACGTTTACAAAATTACTACAAAATAAGTAGATACCTTATATTTTAGAAAGAATAAAATTGACTCTTTCGCTTACGGATAGTTTCGGAACTTTTACTAAAGTATAACCAAGAGATTTATAAGTTTCAGTTAATGAGCTTTCAATATTAATAGCTGCTTTTATATCCTCCATTCGTTCACCATCATTAATGTATATTTCTTCCCAAAAGGGAGTGATAAATACTTGTTTATTAAAAATACATTGTTTTGTAATTTGAGTGATTTCGGTTGTTATCCCTAATTTATTTGCCTTTAAATATGCAATACAATCAATACTGCTTCTGTCGAAAAAGCAATTTTTATTTTCTGAACTATTTAAATATTGTTCTTTACGTAAGTTAGCAATATGGTTTTCAAAGGCAATTTGATTTTTCCAAGGTAAAATATCTCCTCCAATAGATAATTGTTCTGTAATAATTTCTCTTGATATTTCCTCTGCACATGAGTAACCCTTTTTCATAAGGGCATTAATAATAGCAGTTTTTCCAGTTCCTGGAGCTCCAGTAATTATGTATTTTTGGTTCATTTTAAAGACTTAACATAACTATAATCGAACCAACAATTATGGCTAAAATCTTTTGAATGCTGAATTTATGACCATCACTACTTTCAAAAAGAATAGTTGTAGAAATGTGTAAAAATATACCAACAACCATGGCCATAATTTCATTGTGATAATTTGCAAGTGCTGTAAAAAAACTTCCTGCAAAAACTCCTAGTGGTGCCATTAATGCAAAAATCAGTAAATAGAAATAGGCTTTTTGTTTTGGCATATTGCTTTGTAAAAAGAAAGTCATAAGTACAATAGCGACGGGCATTTTATGTAATACAATTCCTGTAAGTAAAGCATTGTGGGCATGCTGGTGTAAATGTCCACCTAAAGGAACTCCTTCTAGCAAAGCATGTAAACAAAGGCTAATAAGTACTGAAAAAGGAATTACATTACTTTTGTGGAAATGTCCATGTTCTATACCTTGCGAAAAATATTCTAACAATATCTGGATTAGAAAACCGCCCAAGATGAATAACCCGATATGTTGACTTGTATTGTGCTCAAACAGCTCAGGTAATAGGTGTAATACACTTACGGCTAACAAATAAGCCCCACTAAAAGTTAGGAGTAATTGTATGTTTTTACTTTTCTTGGGTTTAAAAATTTCGACCACAATTGCACCCGCAATTACGGAAGCAAACAATAATCCTAGAGTTGTTAAATTCATTTCTTGCAAATTAGTATTAAACGATCAGAAATTTCTTCAACAAAATTATCCAATTTATAATTTCCAAAGATATAAATTATTTTTAGTCCTGCATTATCGATTAATTCAGAATAATCAGCCAAAGTAATTGCTTTTACTTTTTCTTGAAATTGTTGATGTTCTTCTCCATCAGTAATTTGGATATCTTTTAGGATATATCCATCTTTTACTTTTCTTGTGATATCAAACTGTATGCCGTCAACTTTTTTTTGTTCATTGAGCACCAAATTAGCAATTACCTTTTTTACATTCATAAAATCAATAATCAGTAAGCCTTCTTTTTTCAGATTACTCGCCATAGCATCAATAGCCTTTTGCTCGTCTTTATTATCTTCAAAATAACCAAAAGAGGTAAACAGGTTTGTGACGATATCAAAGCAGTATTCCTGATAATTCTCACGCATATCATGTACTGAAAATTGCAAGTTTTTGTTTTTATCCTTGTTAGCAGTATTTATACTGTTTGGGGATAAATCAACCCCAACGACATCCATTCCCTTTTGATTAAAGTATTTGGCATGCCTTCCTTTGCCGCAAGCGATATCTATAAGCTTACTTCCTGATGGGATTTGTAAATAGTTAATTAAATTATCAATAAAAACTTGGGCCTCTCTTTCATCTCTATTTTTATAGAGAGTATGATAGTATGGTGAATCGAACCAGTTTGCAAACCAACTCATAATTGTTCTCTAAAATTATAAAAAGACATTTTATCCTCTCTGCCTTATCGCTTCATACAAAATAACACCAGTAGCAACCGATACATTTAAGGAAGCAATTTTCCCATTCATTGGAATTTTTGCCCTAGCATCACACATTTTTAAAAATTCAGGAGAAACACCATCTTCTTCCGAACCTATAATGATAGCAGTAGGAGTTGTATAATCTGATTTGTACATGTCGTCCTGAGTTTTTTCGGTACAGCCAATTAATTGTATGCCACTTTCTTTCATGAATTGCAAAGCCAATTTCAAGTTCCAAGTCCGGCAAACAGTAACCTTATGCAAAGCCCCGGCTGAGGTTTTTATTGCGTCAGCATTAATTGCTGCAGCATTTTGTTCAGGAATTAAAATAGTATCCACTCCAGCACATTCTGCTGTTCGTGCTATAGCTCCAAAATTTCTTACATCAGTAATTCTATCCAACACCAATACTAAAGGATTTTTTCCTTCTTCATAGAGTTTAGGAATCACATCCTCAATATTATGAAAATCGATAGGAGAGATAAATGCAAAAACTCCTTGATGATTTTTTCTAGTCAAGCGATTAATTTTCTCTAGAGGAACGTGCTTGTAGTTTATTCTCTTTTCGCGAACCAATTTCCAGAGTTCAGCAAACAAATCGTTATGCAATCCTTTTTGGATAAATAATTTGTCAATTGTTTTTCCGGCTTCCACCGCTTCAATTATGGCGCGTATACCAAATATATAATTTTTTTCTTCTGTGTTATGCATTGTTATCTTTTTTAAACTCAATTTGAGTGGTAATCTCAGGGATATTTCTGAGCTCTATTTCTTTTTTAATTTCTTCTGATTTAGCTTTTAAATCTTTAGTTAAAATCTGTTTTTTTCGTTTTTCCATTGGTGGGTTTAGCTTTTCAGCATTTTCAAACTGAATAACACTCTCCAAAATATCTCTTGGTAATTGCGTTCCTGCTTTGTTTAGAGTGTCCAGAAATTCTTCCGCAAAGAATTGGTCAATCTGTATCCTTCTTTTGGTTGTATGAGCAAATTTTCCGATAATCCTACATACATTATCTCTTTCTTCAGGACTTAGTTTGTCAGCAAATTCATATTCCTCTATTTTTTTTAAACTTATGATGATTGGCTCTAGAGCATCTTTTGTAATTATATATACATTATAATCACCAATGTTGTAAGTAAACTGATTAATGACTTGAACTGTATTAGAAGGAATAACTAAAAATAAATCCTTTTTTACATCATCATGTTTTGCGTATTTTTTTAGACTTTCTGTCTGAAGCTTTATGTATTTAGGGAAATTTCTCAAGTCATCATTCGCAGGGCTCTTGGCATCAAAAATAATAAGTTGATCCATTATCTCTATGGAATTATCAGGTTTGTTTCTTGAGTGTGGAAAGTCCTCTTGACTAATGTATTTAATGACATGGTTGCGGCAAATAAGTTGCAGATGATTTTCAACATCTTTTTCATGCTCTCCCCAAGTCCACTTCATTTTTTCTAGTCTAATTTCTGTTTCTTTTACCCTTTCGTCATTCAGCCTTTCTTTTTCTTTGGTTAAACTTTCTTGTAAGGTATTAGTTGATTCAATTGATTTCCTTAGCGTCTCATTTCTATTTTCTTCTTCTTTTTTGAGATATATATTCTCATTTTTAAGATTGTTTCTTTCTTGCTCGATATTAGAAATTCTTTCTTTATTTATTGCATTCTCATTTTTTATTTGTTCAAAAGCAGTAGTTTTGGCATTAGCAATATCAATATTTTGTTGTTGTTGTTTTACCTCATTTTCTTTAGTCGCAAGCGATTTTTCTAATTCTAAAATTCTTTTTTTATCTTCCTCTAAATTATCTTCGTTAGTGGATTCTTTTTTGAAATAAACTAACGCAAAACCAGCAACTAATACTATTAAAACTAGATATTCCATAAGTGTTTTTTTGAATTATAAAATGAGGACTAAAGTACCAACTTCTAATAGTTTATACAAATCAATCACTTCTTTATTTTTCATTCTTATACAACCATGTGATGTAGGCTCCCCTAGACTTCCTTCTTCTGATGTTCCGTGTATGTAAATATATCTATTAAAGGAATCAATTCCTTTACCTTTATTACTTCCTTTTTCTAAGCCTTCTAGCCATAGTATTCTACTTGTGATATCATCAGTTTTGCTTTTTGTTTTATCATTATATATGGTTGCTATATTACCATGAAATACTCTTGCTACCATTATGCCATTTACTGGTGTTTTCTCACCATATTTCTCTTTTATTCTGTGTAGCCCTATTGGTGTTTTATTACTTCCCGCTATACTACCTACGCCGTATGCTGAACTTGAAATAGTATATTCTTTAATAATTATATCAAGTTTTATATGGTAGAGCTTTTGTTTTGTGATGGACACATAAATTACCTCATCAGCGAAAGTGTTTTTACTATTTAAATAATTATTAACTCGCTCAATTATTGAATTTTGAGCTGTTGCATTTAATCCTGCAAGACTAATTATAACAAGAGCAATGGTTCTTAACATAATTTCCAGTTGATAGGTTGTTGCTTGTTTTTTAAAAGTAGTTTATTTGTTTTTGAAAAGTGATTACATCCTAAAAACCCTCTATATGCCGAAAAAGGGGAGGGATGAGAGGTAATTAAAGTATGATGTTTTTCTTGATCAATCAATTCTAACTTTTTTTGAGCAAAGGCACCCCAAAGTAAAAAAATGATTCCTTCTTTTTTAGCTGATATTTTTTTAATTACACTATCAGTAAATAGCTCCCAACCTAATTTTTGGTGAGAACCAGCAATTTTCTCTCTGACAGTTAATGAAGAATTCAGCATTAGTACTCCTTGCTTTGCCCAAGAATCTAGGTTTCCATTACTAGAAATAGGATAATTTAAATCTCTTTGTAATTCCTTAAATATATTTCTAAGAGAGGGTGGTATTTTTATTCCACTAGGCACTGAAAAACAAAGCCCATGTGCTTGTCCTTTTCCATGATAAGGATCTTGACCTAAAATCACAACTTTAATGTCGCTAGGTAATGTGAAATTGAATGCATTAAAAATTTCATCATTTTTAGGAAAAATAGAATATTTTTTTCTTTCAATTTCTAAAGCGCTTATAATTTCTTGAAAGTTATTTGTATTTAGTTCCTGCCTCAAAAAAGCTTTCCATTTTGAATTTAGATGTAATTTTTTAATTGTCATTTTATTATTTCAAAGATAGATAATCTGTTTTAAAAATGTATTTTTGTGAAAAATTATTTACAATGAAAAAAGTAGTGTTTTTTGCAATAGCAATAGTCTTAGTTAGTTTTGTTTCATCTTGTGCGATTAATGCTGATCAATGTCCAGGTGTAGCTGGAGTTGAGTCATCAGTTTTACCAGCTTAAATTTATTTTGGAGATTCAAGAAAAAATAAAAAAGCCTAAGTGGCTAAAAGTTAAATTACCAACTGGTCAAGCTTATAAGGCTGTTAGGGGAATCACTAAATCTCATGATTTACATACTATTTGTGAAAGTGGAAATTGCCCAAATATGGGGGAGTGTTGGGGTGCTGGAACGGCAACCTTTATGATTCTTGGAAATATCTGTACACGATCATGTGGTTTTTGTAATGTAATGACTGGTCGCCCCTTAGCTGTTGATATTTTAGAGCCAAAAAAAGTAGCGCGTTCTGTTCAGTTAATGAAAGTGAAGCATGCTGTTATTACTTCTGTTGATCGTGATGATTTGAGAGATGGTGGTGCAAGTATATGGGTGGAAACTATAAATGAAATACGAAAAGAAAATCCTAAAACAACAATGGAAACTTTAATTCCTGATTTTAAGGGGAAATTAAAGGATATACAACCAATTATTGATGTAGCACCTGAGGTGGTTTCTCACAATATGGAGACGGTAAGAAGATTAACTAAAAAGGTAAGAATACAGGCTAAATATGATAGAAGTTTGGATGTATTAAGATATCTAAATGAAGGTGGTATTAGAACTAAATCTGGAATTATGCTTGGGTTAGGGGAAACTCAAGAGGAAGTCGTTGCGACTATGCGTGATTTAAGGGAAGTGGGTGTTTCTATAATGACTATTGGTCAGTATTTACAGCCATCAAAAAAACATCTTTCTGTTCTCGAATTTATTACTCCTGCTCAATTTGATAAGTATAGAGATATTGGTCTTTCTCTTGGTTTTCAACATGTTGAGAGTAGTCCTTTAGTTCGATCTTCTTATCATGCTGAAAAGCATATATACTAACAACTCATTCCTTTTTATATTTTTATGAAAGATGTTGTCTATAATAGTAGATAATCATTATATTTGTTTCCTTAAAATTTAAACAAATTCATTCGATATGAAAAACATACCTTTCCTTTTAATTTTTGCTTTATTATTAGTCACTTCAGTAAATGCACAGCAGTGTGGTACTTATGACGGTTCTTATGAAGAACAAAAACAAAAATTCCCGTCATTTTATCAGAATCTTGATGGGATTAACGCTGATTTAGAAGTTAACTACAAATCAGTCTTAAGTAAAATGAAGAACTTGAAAGTAGAAAATGGTAAAAAAATTATTCCAGTTGTAGTACATGTTATACATAATTTAGGTGGTGAAAATATTTCTGATGCCTCTATTCAGGGTGCTTTGGATATTTTAAATGCAAATATAAATGGGCAAGCTTCTAATTTTTTAAATAAAACACCAGATATTTTTGCTTCTGTAAGAGGGGACTTAAATGTTGAATTTCGTTTGGCTAAAATTGACCCTCAGGGAAATCCAACTTCTGGTATTATCAGAGTACGTTCAGAATTGACTAATGAGCCGGAGCCTAGAGACGCAGTTAAAGCATTAAGCTACTGGAATTCGTATCAATATCTTAATATATGGACACTCCAAAAGTTTCAACCACAAGCTGATGGAAATACTTTGCTAGGTTATGCGCAATTTCCTTCTTCAGGAAGCATGTCTACTGACGGAGTTGTATTGTTAGCTAGTCAAATGGTATCCGGTGGAACTTTAACTCATGAGTGTGGACATTGGTTAGGTTTAAGGCATGTGTGGGGAGATGCATCTTGTGGTGATGACAATGTAAAAGATACACCTCCTGCAAGAGAACCAAACTATGGAATAAATATATCAGATTTTCCTTATCATGTTGGTCTTGTTAATCCTAGCACTGGACTAGTGCCCTGGGGTTGTGTAGCGGATTCTTTAAGCCCTGCTGGAGAAATGTTTGTTAACTATATGGATTATTCTTCTGATGCTCATGTTACTATGTTTACAATGGGGCAAAATCAAGTTATGAATGAAACTTTAGAAGGATTATATGATGAAGAATCAGGAGTTTCAGGTATTGGGTATAGAGAGTACATGTGGTCAGATGAAAATATTATATTAACTGGTGTGGAAGATGGTTTTATAACACCAATTTGTAGTCAAAATACTGATTTTATTAGTTCTTCAGGAAAATACTTAATGTGTTTAGGAGAAAGTATAGTTTTAAAAGGAAATAAAACACAATTTCCTTCAGGCACAGTAAGCTCTATGATTTGGGATTATGGTGATGGTAATACAGATAACTCAAATGCAGATTTAGTGGCTCATACTTACAGTTCTTCAGGAAGTTATGATGTTTCTTTAACTATTGAATACAATGAAACAACTGAGGCTAGATCTTCCAATCTATCAGATCTAAATTTGCTAGATGCAACTTCTTATGACTCAATTATTGAAACATTAATTATACAAGGTTCAGAAAGTGAATTAGTTGCACTTGGTGCTTCAAGTATTTCCCTTCACATTGATAATGAAGGATACAGTATTGATTCTTATTGGTTACTAAATCAATTAAATACAGACAGTATATTAAACGCAACTTATATAGATACAATACAAACAGATTCTACTTTATTCTTTAACGGATACTTTGCAGATACACTTTTTTATAGAGGTGAAATAGAGAAAAAAACATATGTAGCTTATTACATTAATTCTTGCTCGTCTACAACTGTTAAAGAAAATGTAATTATTATTTCTCCTTCCTCATCTTCAAATACTGCCGGAGCTTATACGTATGATTTTGAAGATATTTCTGAACTATCTAATGACTGGCAAATAAGTAAAGCTGTTCCTTCTTCGGATTGGAATTTTAATACAATTGATAACTCTTCATGGGAATGGATAAATGGAGTATCTGTTTCTGGTTCAGCAGGATTAATGATGAATAAAAATAATTTGACTTTAGGAACTGATGAGTTAATCTCTGTAGCATATGATTTAAGTGCTTTAACAAGTCCAGCAATTAAGTTTTCTTATTCAGGAGCTTCATTAAATACTTTCCCTGTGAATGAGGTCAATGTATATTACTCAAATGATTGTGGAGAGATATGGAGAACTTTAGGATCATTAACTAATGTTCAAGTGGCTAATGCAGGTTTATATACAGCTAATTTCAGGCCAACTACATCTGAGTGGAATGATACAGTTATGACAAAGAGTCAATTAAAAAATGATAATATTAGATTCAAATTTGAATATGTGACTAATGGGAGTGCAAATAATTTCTATCTAGATAATATTAAAATTGGAGAAGCTGATAATTTAATGCTTCCTAATATTACTATTGCTTCAAAACTTTCAATTTTCCCTAATCCTTCAGATGGAAAAGTGTTTATTGAGCTTAATAATTTAGTTAATAAAGAGGTTGAGGTTAACTTGGTAAACATCTTAGGTGAGGAAATAATGCATTTATTTTCAGATGAAATCGTAACTAACTATTATAGGATCAATAATATTGATTTATCTCATCTTGTAACAGGAATTTATTTTGTTAAGGTTGTTGCTGATGGAGATCTAATTATGACGGATAAATTAATACTGAAATAATCAAATCTAAATATAAAAAGAAAGCCATCATATCTGATGGTTTTTTTATTGTCTGTAGGTTTCTAATTTTATTATTCCCCTTTCTAGTACTCCATAATTTTTTTGGCTTATCCATTCCCCAAGGTTTATGTAAGTAGCCTTTTTATCTATTTTAATTTTAAGGGGTAGATGCCTGTGACCAAATACATAATAGTCAACAGGATTAATTTTCTGTTGTTCTTGACAGTAGCCAAAAAGAATTTCTTTCTCCTTACTAATAAACTTGGCTTTATCACCTCCTTTACGACTATTATTACTCCAAGTATGTGCTAAAGTAAATGCAAAGTTAGGATGTAAACGAGCAAACATCCATTTACAGATTTTTGAAGTAAATATTTTTTTAAGAATTTTATATAAATTGTCTCCATTTCCTAATCCATCTCCGTGTCCTATAAGTATCTTTTTGTCTCCTTCCTGAATGATGATGTTTCCGTGATGTATGATTGCACCTATTTCGCATTCTAGATAACCTTTCATCCATAAATCATGATTTCCTGAAAATAAATGTACTTGTGTTCCTTTATCTGTTAAGTTTGCAATCTTACCTAATAAACGAACAAAACCTTTAGGAACTACTTTATTGTATTCAAACCAGAAATCAAAAATATCGCCTACTAAATAAATTGCTTTTGCGTCTTTTTCAATTTCAGTAAGCCATTGGACAATCTTCTTTTCTCTTTTGTGACTTTCTTCAAGATTAGGACTTCCCAGGTGGAAATCAGAAGCAAAATATATTTTGTCTTTTGTCAAAATTATTTTTCTAATTGATTCCTTAGTAATTGGTTAGCTAGTTTTGGATCAGCTTGTCCTTTCGAAAGTTTCATTACTTCCCCCATGAATAAGCCAATTAGTCCTTTTTTACCTTCTTTATAGTCTTTTGCTTTTTCTGGGTATTTAGCGATTGCTAGTTTAATGTATTCTCCTAAAGCTTCACTATCACTTTCTTGTGTCCAGTTATTGTCAGTTGCTATTTTATCAGCTGTATCATTACAAGCAAGCATTGCAGGGAATACTTTTGATGTAGCAACTGTATTGCTTACTTTTCCTTGATCAACAATAGAAATGAGGCTAGCTAATCTTTTCGGTTTTATGCTGAAGTCGGTAATGCTAGTTGCTTTTTCATTTAGGTAAGATTTTACACTTCCGTTCACAAAATTAGCAGCTGATTTATAGTTTTTGGTTGAACCACATAATTCATTGTAGTATAGTGCAATTCCTTTTTCATCAGTAAGAATATTGGCGTCATAATCTGATAAACCAAATTCAGTAGTAAACTTTTGGAAAAGCTCGCTTGGTAGGGGAGGTAAACTATTTTTTATTTTTTCAATATATTCTTTAGTAACAATTACTGCCTGTAAGTCTGGTTCAGGAAAGTAGCGGTAATCATTTGCTTCTTCCTTGTGTCGCATTGAAATAGTAGAGTTATTGGCTGCATTAAAACTTCTTGTTTCATGGCTTACATCTTTCCCTGCTTCTACTAATGCTATTTGTCTATCTATTTCAAACTCAATAGCTCGCTTTACATTTCTAGTAGAATTCATATTTTTAACTTCTACTTTAGTTCCAAATTCACTAGCCCCTTTCAGCATTACTGAAATATTAGCATCACATCTTAATGACCCTTCTTCCATGTTTCCATCACAGATATCCAAATAGCGCACTAATTTTCGGACTTCATTTATATACTGATAGGCCTCATCAGAGGAACGAACATCTGGTTCTGAAACAACTTCAATTAAAGGGACTCCAGCTCTGTTTAAATCAATTAAAGTGTGGAATGGGTCTAGATCATGAATTGATTTTCCTGCATCCTCCTCCATATGTATTCTTGTTATTTTTATTTTTTTAGGATTTCCCTCAGCATCTTTAATTTGTATAATTCCTCCATTGCA
>Ga0308003_1001302_pt1 | contig 11008 bp, 4 predicted proteins | sample Neamet36_FD_203159 | JGI IMG/M metagenome (GOLD analysis project Ga0308003, IMG submission 203159) | Marine microbial communities from water near the shore, Antarctic Ocean - #36 | ecosystem: Environmental > Aquatic > Marine > Unclassified | place: Southern Ocean | collected 2014-06-06
CAACAATCACAGGTAGCGACACTGCCCAAAACGCCAGCTCCGTGCCCACATACGCGATGATGCCGCTGATCCCACTGGCCTTGATCTCCTCCATGCTGCCCGGCCACTTGGCCGCCTCGACAAACTCCATGATACTGGAGTTGGAGTTGCTGCCTTGTTCTTCGTGTGAACTCCTCCCCCATATCCCTTGCACCGCAACTACTCCCTCCGTCGCTGCAGACACGTCCACCTTTTCCCTCTCCATCCTAGAGTTAGGGTAGCCAAAGGGTGTGGGGCGGGACCGCACGTCATCGCCACCCACGTCTGGCACGGGGGACAGATCTTGGGCCATACCGAGGACGACTTCCATTGCTGGTGCTGGTGCTGGCGCTGGTGCCGGCATAGATGCAGAGGCAGAGACAGGGTCAGCATCACCAACTGGCACAGGCTGCAAGACAGTCAAGTGCTCACGGTGTGTCTCAGTCTCTGTCTCGGCAATGACGACTACCGGCCCTGCCACATGCACCTCCATGGGGCGCCCTGTCACAACTTCCTTCACTCTGGTGTCTTTAATGTCACGCTCAATGTCCATGAGTTTGTCCGCCACAATGCGTCGCGCCTTCAAGAGATCATTTGCGACTGACGTCTGCTTACGCAGCTCCTGCTTCATCTGCGCCGCCATTTGCACTTGCGCCGCAGTCGCAGCCCCACTCTTGCCGCCGGACTCAACACCATCATCCTCGCCGTCCACCATCGTCGAGTAGCGCCGTAACGTGTCGAACTTGCGGTACTTGGCGTCACCGCCCCGCTTCCCGTCCGGTGGTCCCACCGCAAAGCGCCGAACCTGGCCGAGCAGCCCCAAGAAGAGACCCACGATGAGTGTCACCAGCCTCCCAATGGAGTTCCTGTACAGGCTCCCCGCCACCCTAAACGGCAATAACTTGGGACCCCTGCTCTTTTGGATGCTACTACCCTTGCCCGCATATGCCTGTGTCCGAGATTGCTGCTGTACGCGAGTCGATGACAGGAGGCGATTACCGTTCCTTTTCAAGCGGTTTGAAACAGTTATATCAGTCACACGAGCGCGTATCCCACTGTTTTGTACGTTGAAACCACATACTACCGCAGCAGTGACCCATAGAGCAAGAAATAACCTCATCTTCGTTCTCTATTTTGGATTCGGTGATTCGGTCACCGGCTCGAAAAATGAATGGAAATGCAGAGGCAGTCCATACGGAGTGTAGACATGCTTTGCGGCAAGAATGTTCAGTACAGGTAGCACAGGTAAAGACGGTGTTACGGGGAAAGTGGTACTTCGTACGCATATAAATATGTGTGTGCGTATGTAAATAAGTATCAGTCATGAGACCTCCAAGAGGGCAGGGAGGGGCGGGGCGGGCTTTATGTTCTGGCCGGGGGCCTGGCCCGTACGCCGTGCGTGGTCGATGGCGCGGAGCAGCCGCACGCGCCCCGAGCTCACAAGGCCGTCCACGCCCACCCAGTAGTCGGTTGAGACGAAAGGTTCGAACTTCTCTCCAGAGTTCAGCCGCCGCTCCTCGCCGGTCGTTGGCATGCCACGGCGTATGACGTGAGTGCCGAAGACGGTGGGTGGCTTGACGATGAGGCGGCGCACGAACTCCAACGCGTACAGGCCGCAGTCGAAGTTGTTGGCCTGCTGACTCACCAGAGGCAGACGGAAGCCCGGGACAAGCGGCGCTGAGATCTTCTGTGGGGCACGCACGCAGTGGCTCAGGAACTCGCGCAGGGGCAGGAAAGCTGTTTGTGCTCGGTGCGCTTCGGCGGAGTCGATGAGCAACAGTGCAGGCGAGTCGGCGTCCACCAGCTGCCGCACTGATGCGTGATTGTTGTGTCCCCCCGAAGTCACCTCTGCCACAGCCGCGTTCATAAGCTCCTTGGAGGTGCACAGGCGACGAATCTCGTGCACGTTGCGCACATAGATGAGTGACCAGTGCTCATTCTCATTAAAGGGGATCAACATGTGCCGCGTCTCAGGCGTCACGTTGCTCTTGCGCAGCAGGCGCCGGAAGCGCTCCTTGCGGTCCTTGCCCGCCTTGTTCCCCGCTATGACGATGCGCAGGCTCGGCAGGAAATACGTGGTCATTAGCGCGACTCCCTGCGCGGCGGCCTGGGGGATGAGATGCGCGAGGGCGAAGTTCATGAGGTTGTCGTTGAGGAACATGCGCTGGTGAAGGCGCAGCGTGTCGCTGTGTCGCAGCTCCGTGTCGACGATCTTGAGGGAGAAGTCGGTGATCTCACGCACAGCTGTGAGGTGCAAATATGCCGTGCCCCACTCCAAGTGCACCGCCACGATGTCGCCGATGAAGGCCATGTCGAGTTCACCGCCCTTGGTGGCAGAGCGGCGGCGACGCTTGCGTGCTGAATCCCCGCCCTTCGACGCGCTACTGCAGATGGTAGTGCTGGTACTGGTCCTGGTACTCTCGTCGCTTTCGACCCGGGAGGTGCTGTATTCACTAATGTTCGCCGCAGCCGCCGCCGCCCTGCTCCCATTGATCTGGCGGTGCAACTCCTTGGTCACTTGTTCGTCAGACTTTTGCCGTTTAGGTCTAGTGCCAATACTCTCACCGCCTTCAACCTTGACGTCGCCACTGTTGCTACTGCTGCTACTACTACTGCTGCTGCTGCTGGCCACGACGTCGTTGTCTTCGCTCTTCTCAGTGAGGTCCACACGGCACGAGGCATCGACGACACCCACGTACGGTCGGACGCGAAGGACGAGTCCCACACCGTAAGCAGTCTGTACAAACGTGCCCGCCCGCGGCTTCCACTGCTCCGCGGCCACACCCGTCGCCCTGGACGAGCTCGACGGCGCGCTCTCCGCCTCGGAATCGCTCAACAGAGAGACCACCTCGGGGGGCGGCTTCTCCACCGATTTACGACCTCGTTTCTTCTTTTCAACCATCTCACGAGAGGTACCCCCACGACTTCACTGATCTATCCACACCACAAGCCCTCCTGTCTTCACCTCACTGAACGCAGAGCGCTTTCAAACCTCTCCTTCATAAAATCTCTAGACGGGGTCCCCGGCGCTGTGAAATTTTATACAGGCTTCAAGTGTGCATAACGCATGTCTTACACGTCAATTCCAGACAACGGTCGGTTCAGACGGGCTGATATAGATACAAAAGGCTGGTTCCGCTTTTTAACGCCGAAATATGTCGTCCCGGCGGTGCTGAGCGCGTCGTTCGCGTACGTGCTGAGCACGAGCTTGGTGTGGCACCCGACGCTGGTGGTGACCAACACGGCGCCGGAGTTCGCACTGTACGAGACGTGCAAGGACAGTGGCGTGGCAATGCGCAAGATGACGCAGGTGGACTTCCCAGACGGGCTCTCTGGGTTACGCGGCTCAAGTGTGGGCGGGGGTGGGGAGGCTGGCAGCAGCAGTGGTAGTGGTAGTGGTAGTACTGGCAGTCATGTGGTGGTGGGACATGGGGCCACCATCACTGTAAAGTCCAATGTCCACCACCAGCGCATGGAGGGGTTCGGCGGCGCCTTCACGGAGGCGGCGGCGCTCAACTTCGCGTCTCTGCCGGAGAAGGAGCGGCAGCGCGTCATAGACACGTACTTCGGAGAGCAGGGCATCGGCCTGACCATGGGGAGAATACACATCAATTCGTGCGACTTTTCGCCCCTGAGCTACACCTTTGATGATGTGGCGGGTGACTACGAGCTGAAGCACTTCGACTTGGGTGTGGCGCACGACCAGGAGACCATGATTCCCTTCGTGAAGCGGGCCAAGGCGGCCATCGAGCGCCGAGGAGAGACGCTCAAGCTGGTGGCTTCTCCGTGGTCCCCGCCTGCGTGGATGAAGGCCCCAGTGCCCAGCACGGGGGAGCCCAGCATGACGGACAGTGCGTCGCCCAATGGGCTGTTGCCCGGGGATCGAGTGCGACAAAGCTGGGCCTCTTACATCACAAAGTGGGTACAGGCCTATGCCAACAGTGGCGTGGACGTGTGGGCCGTGACGCCACAGAATGAGCCAGAGTTCAGCGCCCCTTGGGAGGCATGTAAGTGGAACGCCAGTGGCGAGCTAGACTTCATCAATGAGTTCCTCGGCCCTACTCTCAAGAAGTCGTTCCCGCATATGAAGATCCTCGCCTTCGACCACAACAAAGATCACCTGCTGGACTGGACCAAAACAGTCATTGGCGGAGACGAGGGCAACTTCGTGGATGGCATGGCTTTCCACTGGTACTCAGGGGTGAGTCGTGTCATGGACGGCGCCTACGGCTACGAAAATATCGCGGCGTCGAGCGCTTTTGCGCCTGGGAAGCTCTTCATCAATACCGAGGGCTGCTCCTGCCCGGGGACGAGCTTCGATCCCACGACGTCCTGGTTCCGGGCAGAGCGTCTCGGACACGACATAATGTACGATATTTTGAACAACGCCCACGGCTGGATCGTTTGGAACCTACTCGTGAATCACGCTGGTGGGCCGAACCACCTGAACAACAATTGTGACGCGCCGCTGGTGACCACAGAGAACTCGGATGGATTCACCGAGCAGCCGCAGTTGCACTACCTGGCGGCCTTCAGCAAGTTCGTCCCTCCGGGCTCCAGACGCGTGCTCACAGAGGTGCGGGGTGATTTCGGCTTTGCGGCGGTGGACCCGTCTATCCAGCCGGGGCTTGAGCTGGGCATGTACCCCTGTGAGTCGAGCGCGCGACAGCAATTCTTCCTCAATGGCACCAATCCCTCGCTTGCGACCCCCATCTCCGTCAACCCGGACCCCCAGGGGGAGCAGGGGCCTACCTTTCGCCTCTGTGTGGCTCCGGGGCAAGGAGGTGACTTCCGTGACTACGTGCGACTCATCGAGTGTGACGTCGACGTCGGCCCTTTCGTGAAACCCCGGGCTGTGGTGGTGGGCACCAACCATCAGGATGACGACGATGGCGACGACGACAATGCACCGGCACATGCGGCGGCGCATGTCGTGAACATTGTAGACGAGACCACTGGCAAGTGCCTGAGTATCGCCGACGGGCAGACTGGTATCGGTGCGCTGATGCTGATGGAGAAGTGCGGTACAGACGAGAAGGCAGAGGTGCGGCAGCTATTCCGCTGGACGAGTAACGGCGAGTTGGTGGCGCACGCACTGTACGCCGCGAACTTCTGCGTCACCTCTGGCTCGCCCTTATTGAGCGCTGTGGCGTTCCGGGACCCGTCCGAGCAGACGGTGGTGGTGCTCATGAACGAGGCTGACGCCGCCACGCGCATCACTGTGAAAGACGACGCCGGTGCTGAGATCTTCTTCACCTCCCCCGCGCATTCCATCCAGTCGCTCGTGTTCTCGCACACTGACGTGTAAGAAGGTAGGTGCAGTCTCATGGTCTCATAGCATGGAAGTATTGTACGAAGTATGAATTAGCACACCAGATGCTGAGAAGAGAGAGTTTGATGACTGAGAGAAAATTATTGTTTGGTGTAGGAAGGGGTGTTTTACTCTGTAATAAGGTGCATGTTTCTCAAGGCAATCAGCTACTGTTAATCATATTCTCTTTTTTTATGGGGCACGTTGGCGTGTGTGTGTGTGTGAGATAGTCATTTCCACACATGTACATTTACCAGCTGCCAGCACTTCCGACGGAGAAGTTCCGGGGCCGCCGTATCGGCAGTGGTCCGTAGCCGTCTGCGCCGGACTGGTAGGAGCTGCCAGCATCGTGCACAGATGTGGAAGGCGTGCTGCCCACCAGCTGGCTCTGGTGGCTGTCTGTGTTGGAGCCGTAGCTCTGGCCACTCTGTGCGTAGTGGGTGCCGGGTGTGAAGGCGGCCGCGCCCGCGTTCAGCTGGCGCGGCAGACTACTGCCCATGGCTGAGCTTGCGCTGGACATGAGGCTGGAGGCGGCGGAGTCGCTGTCCATGCCATCGTACGAGTCCCCATCGGATGGGTGGCTGAATCCTTGGCTGCGCGGGGCGATGTACACTCCTTCGGAGGGAAAGTCCAGGCCGGGGATACCTCTCCACGGCCGGTAGCCGCTCGTCACGCATGAGTTAGTCATGCGTAGAAGACAGGGGTCGAAGGGGAAGAAGGAATCCAGCATCTCGCATAACGAAGTACCACGCTTGGCCGCCGCGATGCGCTGCACGGCGTCCGCCCCGAGCAGACCCGCCGCCTCGGCCAGTCGGCAGAACTCGGTGCGTACGGGGTCCATGCAGTTCGAGAGAGGATTCAGGGGACTTTCCAGTATGTTTCCCCACAGGATTCGGTAGTGAGTCATGTTGGCATAGTGGGCTGCCACGTCCGTGCCGAAGAAGCAAAGCATGTAGCACATGGCCTGAACGCAGCAGAAGAACGTCTCGTGTGCGTGTGTGCCGGACTCCACGGCGCCAGACCTAAAGCTCGAGTGGTGGTCCTCGTCATTGTCCCCACTGTCGTCCGTCATGCCCTCCATGCTGTTGCTCACACCAGAGCTATTGCGCAGAACCTTGGTCGGACTCCCGCTGCCCAGCGTGATGTACTCGTGCGACCACGCCAGCAGCTCGTCCAGCACCCCCACTGCCGTCTGCGGGGGAAGGAACGTGGCACGCGCAGAGAAGGACGCCAAGTACATGACGCAGGTCTGGCGCTGGGTGTGTGTGGAGGCCGTGTTGCGGAAGCTGTGGAGGAGGCGGTCGCACAGCATCACGGCGAACCTGTCCACGCGCATGCTCGTAAAAAAGAGCGCGAACTGCACGAACTTGCTCTTGTGTGTGGCCAGTATGCGGTCCTCATACACTGCGATGAGCTGGAAGAGGATACGGGACTTCTCCTCATCGCCCCGGGCGATCTGTGCGTCGATGAACTGGATGAGCACAAGAAGCTTTGCGTCGAGCTTATTGGCCAGCTCCACCACGTCGTCGGCAATGCGCATGGTACCGCTCTCTCCGGGGCCAATGGCACTCTTCACGGATGAGGAGGAGCCGATGGTGGGGATCATGCACGGGCTATACTGCTGCTGCTGCTGTGTTACGGTAGGCATGGCATCGTCGTCGTCATCATCCAGCTGGAAGATGTCCTCTCGGTCCTCCGCGAAGTCATTCAGCGTCACGCCGCTCTCCGCGGTCGCCTCAAGCTTGACCTGTCCATCCTGGCCGTCCAGGCCCTCCTCGATCACAATCTCAACATCGATCTCCAGACACTTGCGCACCACCAGATCGAGAATACGCGGCTGCATGACCGGCAAGTACTCACACATGTAGAGTAACTGCGTGAGGTAGTCCGTCTGCACCCCGACGTCGAAGCGGCTGTGGGGGTAGCCATGCTCAATCACGGCGAACAACTCCGCCTGGCCCGTGGGCACGAGCGTGATGAGGCCGTGCAGCGTGCGGTGGACCTGTATCATCTTCTCCGAGAGCGGCTTGGGGCCCGGTGGCGTCTGCAGGTGGAGCCCAGCCTGCGCCTGCGCCGCCGCCTCTGCCTCGTCCTGCGCCACCTCCGCCGCCGTCTTGGTAAAGGCCTTGACCAGCATCTCTAGCGAAGGCACGAGGAACATGGTGTTGTACGACACCAGGTGGCCGACCAGGTTGGTGAAGGCGATATTCATCCGGCGCTCCCCACTCCAGTCGTACGTGAAGATGGCACGCACGAGGTCCTTGTAGCAGTCGTGACGCGCAACCAAGAGAGACACGCATGTGCACAAGCCAATGTACACCCTAAACAACGTCTCCGGGTCGTCCCGCTCCTGAAGCTGGTTCACGACGTGCCTGTATGCATGCACCTCCCCCGAGTACTTATTCTCCAGCGCATTCTTCAGAAACTCGCGCACCGCACCCATGTCGGGCACCTGCAGACACTCCGCCTCCTCGTTCGACAACATCACGTGAGTATATGCTCAGTCTATCACACAAGCGCTTCAAAAGCTCAAGCCGCGATTTATTCTCTCACAGTCGGCACACGGACGCGCTTTTGCTGGTGGTTGCGACGCAGGCGAGCCGGCAAGCCCCGAGCCATTTTGCGCGAACCCGTGTTCATGTCATGGGTCGCGCATACTACCTCATTCCAGAGAGCTCTTGGTCACCCAACCCCATAGAGGTGGTTGGATAGCGTGTGTATTACTTCTTCCCCCATTCAAAAAAGCAGATATCTGGCGGCGACGACGACGACGTGCCGCATGTTTCACCGATCGTGTGGTGGCACCTGCTCACGGCCGTGCCTGCTCTAGTGCTGGGCGCGATCATGGTGTGTCTGCCCAAAGGTAACGGGCTGGGGCGGGTGTGGGTGTTCTGCACACCTCCTGAACTCAGCATGACCTATATATACCCTCATGCCAAAGAATGTGTCGACGTCTTATTCATTTTATACTTCTGTTGTCAGTTAATCCTGGTAGTAAGCTATTCCATCTGTGGGGAAAGGAGCGTGAGTGTGGCTTTATGAGTGATCGTACACAGAGTATGCGAAATAGAAGTTTGACATCGTTCGGCCCTACTACTCGTACTTCGTATTGGTCTTCGTGTACGTACACATGTATACGTATATGTACACGGTCTGTGTACTAACAACAAAAGGGTCGATTGGAATTAAGCGCCGAATGCCTTCTGGAAGTAAGCCTTGGAGTCGTCGGGGTTCGTGCGGATGGTGTCGGCACCGGGGGTCCAGTTGGCCGGGCAGCCCTCGCCCTCATGTGAATCAGCGTACTGAAAGGCGCGGATCAACCTGAGCATCTCCTCCACCGAGCGACCCACGGCATCGTCGTTGATCTGCATGCTCCTCACAGTGCCGCTGGGGTCAATGAGGAACAGGCCGCGCAGGGCAGCGCCGAACATGTCGTCGTTCTCGTCCTCGACCAGGACGCCGTAGGACCTGGAGATGCGCTTGGACACATCGGCAACGAGCGGGATGTTGAGCTTGCCCACGCCGCCGTCCTCGCGCTTAGTGCGCGTCCACGCCAGGTGCGTGTGGTGGCTGTCGGTGCTAATGCCCAGCACCTGCGTCTTGAGGTTCTTGAACTCGTCGTTCATGCTGCTGAAGGAGATGATCTCCGTGGGGCACACGAAGGTGTAGTCGAACGGGTAGAAGAGCAGCACAGTCCACATGCCCTGCTTGCCGTAGCTGCTCAGCTTCACGTCGATGAACCCGTCGTCGATCACCGCCTTGGCGGAGAACTCGGGCGCCTTCTTGCGGGGAATCACGTCCGCGAGGTCGGCGAGCGTGAGTGTGCTCGTCGCAAGCACGCCCAGGCAGATCAGTAGTGCATACATCGTCATCGTACCGCGCGTTTGTGCACTATTAGCCAGATAGAAAACTTTCTCAGACTCGCCGACTAGATGCGCGATCCGGATGTCCGGGTCGCGCATTCAGGAAAGACGTTTTCGGAAGGGGTAGACCTGCTCATTGCCATCATTTGGCGTGGTTTCGTGTGAGTCACAGAAGACTTGAGTGTGTTTCGAGAAGAGTACTCGGCACGCAGCGGCCATGGCGAAGCTCATCACGGATTGGCTGAATGAGGAAGTCGGTCTGTCGAAGCAGGTGGAGAACCTGGACACGGATTTCTGCGATGGCTACCTGATCGGGGAGCTGCTGTTCGTGTACAACCAGCAGGATAACTTCGACCGCTTCTTGAAGCGCGACAACCCCGATGCGCGCATCAACAACTTCTGTCTGCTCGAGCCGACCATGCGGCAGATTGGTGTGATCTTCAACTCTCGCATAGCCTACGACATTATGCACGCTAAGCCCGGGCAGATGAAGAACTTGTTGTTCGAGATCAAGACGTCGCTGGATAAGATCGCCAAGGGCGGTGGAGGTGCCCCGGGCAAGCCCGCCGACAGGACGAAGCCGATGCGGGTGCTGCACAGCGTGAACCCCATCTTCGACGGCTCGACACATCTCACCTTTGAGAAAGTGGTACGGCGTGATGCGGAGAACCCCAACAATTTGTTCCTTCAGCGCGCCACAGCGCAGTACGAGGAGAAGGGCAGGGACTACGAGAAGTGGCTGTCGACGGGTAAGTCGACCGACTTCGCAGACCACCGCGCAGAGCTGATGCGCAAAAAAGAGATTACCAAGCAGAAGGCCAAGCACGAGGCGGAGTTCTTGGAGACGTGGAACAACATCAACGAGGAGCAGTGGCGCAAGAATCAGCAGCGCGCGCGGGACCGCAAGGGTCTCCACGCCAAGGTCGAAATTTCCGTGGCGGACCGTGCTGCTACTGCTCGGTTAGCGCGGGAGCAAGATGCTCGGGACAGCACCATGACGGGAATCGACGAGTTTGAAGAGCGCCTGCGCACGCGCACCTTCGTTCCCGATCCGGAAGACAACGTGGGACATGCCATCAAGTCTGCTGGCGGCAAGGGTAACGAAGGTCTGCCTGAGTTGATGCACATGGACAACGCGACGCTGGATGCAGGCCTGCTCAAGAGCCAGAAGACCATCAAGCAGAACTACGACGAATTCTTGGAAAACCAGCAGGTGCACGGCAGGCGGCGACGCAAGTACATTCGTGAGCGGGAGGGTTTCCACTTCCACTCGATCCAGTCCGCCGCGCAGAACGAGATTGTCTTCCAGCTGCTGAACAAGAGCACGTCGGAGAACGTGGAGGAGAACGCTCGCGACCGCGTCATTGCGAACCGCGAGGTCATCCAGATCAACGCCGACAACCGCTCCCAACTGGTGAAGGAGGTGCGGGAGAGGGATGTGGCACACGCCCAGGAGTGGTTCACGGAGGAGGCTCGGCGCGAGAGCGCTTGGGTGGTCTCGAGCCGCGTCGATGCGCAGCGCAGTCGGCTCGACGTATTCCGGGAGGCCAAGAAGGCCGCTGACTCACAGCACTCCAAGGAGGTGGCCCAGGACAACATTGACCGCCTGCTCGACGTGGTGGACTGGGTGTGTGCCTGCCGTGAGCTGGGCAGCTTCTCAACCGAGAAGCCTGCTGTGCCCGCTCCTGTTGAGGGTGAGGAGGCTGCGACCTCCGCCGAGGGAGATGCCGCTGCCACCGTCGCGGACCCTCTCGCTGGAGACATGGTGCCCGTTGACTTCTGGAAGGATGCTGTGTGCATGTTCTCGTCCGGACTG
>Ga0308003_1001311_pt1 | contig 10966 bp, 7 predicted proteins | sample Neamet36_FD_203159 | JGI IMG/M metagenome (GOLD analysis project Ga0308003, IMG submission 203159) | Marine microbial communities from water near the shore, Antarctic Ocean - #36 | ecosystem: Environmental > Aquatic > Marine > Unclassified | place: Southern Ocean | collected 2014-06-06
CACCCACAGCTAGTGCTAAGGTAGCTCCAGAACCAGCCATTGCTGTAGTAACTACAGAATAAGCTTTAGTGATGATAGCGTTGTTTGGTACTACTCCTCCATTCGCAGGGGAGATAGCAGATACTGCTCCTCCGTCTACGCTAAAGTCATAAACAGCTTTTGCTGTCATTAATCTAGGATATGCCATTTTATTTATTTTTTAAAAGTTATTACTAAAGTACTACTGGTGCAAATCCTGTGCTACCACAGTATGCATTCATAGCGTTCTCAAATGCTAAAGCGTTCGCTCCAGAACCTGCATCATTAGCGATTGTAATCTCAATAAGATTATCTACGCCATTGATAGAAGAAGATGTACTACCATCTTTAGTAGCTACAATACTCCACATGTCGTAAGTAGTAGCTGTAAGAGCTGCTGCTGCAGGAGCATTAGGAAGTTGGATTCTATTGTAATAGCCAGCGCTAATACCTTGTAAATCTTGTTCCATCTTAAGAATCAAGTTACCGTCTCCAGAACCTGGATCAGCTTGTGTTGAATCTTGTGTAAAAGTATATACACTAGCTCCTACAGTATTCTCTTCCATAATTAAAGAGAATGCAGAAGGACCTTCCTCAAAAGTACCACCACCAGAAGTTACACCACCTCTAACATTACCTTGGAAGTGAACTTGATCTGTAGCTTGTAAAGCCATCACAGTAGCTATTAACCAATCAGGTTTAACCGCTAAGTCATATGCTGCTATAATATCAGCAGCTTGATTTGCTGCACTTCTTGCATTAGCAATAGATACAGATAAGTGAAAGAATTCTGGGTATGTCCCACCAATTCTTACAAACTTTAAATTAATAAATCCTGCTACGTTAGATTGTGTAGCAACATCTAATATAACTAAATTTGCTGTAGGTGCTGCATATGAAGCTCCTGACCAGTTAACTATGTTACGTCCGTCAACCCATGGAGAGAAGCGGTTACCGCTTGCATGCCCTTGAGCGAAGCGAATTCTTGGTGCATCAGCTACTGACTCTCCTATTACTAGGGCTGTAGGTCCATCTGCACTTTCTTTTTGAATCATTACACCACCTGCTGCTACTGCACCTGTTGCTGCTGTAACTGTTGCTGCGGCTTCTGCGCCGATTATCAAATGTCTTGCCATTTTGATTTAATTTTAATTATTACTATTCATGTTTACTTGCCTCATTTAACTGAGACTTGTAGCGAGGATCTGAAATCCCCTCTAAGATTCCACTTACCGTCATTGCAACGATCTCTTCGTGCGTATGCTGAGGTAAGTCAGAACTGTGATTAAAACCTAAAGATACTTGTTTAGGCTTTTTTAGGTATGTTAGTTTAATACTGTAAGGAAGAACGTCTACATAATTAACATCCGTTAACGGACTAGCTTTAGTTCCTTCAATTAGAGTATATACATTTATAGAGTTAGTGTCAAATAATCCTAGTATGGTATCCATATCAGGTTTATTAAATGGGTCTTTTAACATAGTTAAAATATCATCATGCTGTATGTACTTGATAGGCGAAGATACCCCTGCAAACCGCATGCCTATCGAGTGAATACCATCCCAATATTCACTATTTAAAATATCAGGATTAACTGATTCGTCTGATAGTACTCTTTTTAACCCTGCATCTAAAAGATATTCATATGAAAACGGGTAAGAAAGTCTATTTACTGGGCTGTCAACGACTAAGTTGTTTGCCTCTCCTATTCCTGGGTAAGCACTTAAATCTGTTATATTAGAAAACACAACATCTGTTGATACTTCAGTGGTTATAGGATCAGATATTACTCCTCCAGGATACCCGTAAGGAATATTTGGATCTCTAGTTCCTATATATTGATTATGATGAGTACCTGATAAGGATAGGGAAACCTCATATTGTATAATAGCTATTGTTGAAAAAGTATTAGCGGATGTATATCCATTAGTATTAGCATCTACTGTAGAAGTAGTTACATTTACAGAATACTCAACATCAGTTAAAGCTTGCGTTATTACATTAGCATCCTCTTGAAGTACAACGTAATTAAATACATTTGTATCTATAACAAAGAAAAAAGTTCCTGGCGCATTTAGTTCTAGGTACTGCTCATAATAACTGTCTACCCCATCTATAGGGTTTGTTATCACAGAGTCTATAATTTGATTTGTATAGGTACCACTTGGATCAGGTATGAGAGATTCATATACATGATTAGCAACCCCGACCATAGATGGTATAACATACCAATAGTTTGTTCCAGGAGGTCCTAGAGGGTAACCAGTTGCAGATACTCCTACTTCGGGGGTTCCAGACCAGTTAATTACTCCTCCATCACCGCCAGAAGTAACATCCTGAACTGTTCCTGCGAAATCCTCACTATTGGTAGCCTCCCAAATAGGCATTGAAAACGAAGTCCCTATATTCTCAATAGTTGAGGTGTCAGAAAAATCAATTTCATCCAAACCTGCTACTGGAGTTGCTCCGTGCGTAAGATTAATAGTAGGTACCCATCCTAAGCTTGCTCCGCCTGGGGCCGTAACTCTTAGTGCATCTAACTTTATTCGTACTAGTATTTTTTCTCCAGATAATTGCTCTAACTCAAATTTAACATCTTTCTTGCAAGTAGAACTTACAAAAGAGTTACAATAACTAGATATATGGTATAGATAATCTGAAGGTATTTCAAATTTATCTACATATAGAAAAGAAGAGTTTGTAGAAAAACTACTAGAATTTCTAAACTTTAATATTCTACGTTCTTTGAAATAGACAAGCTCTTCATACGAGACCACTAAACTGCGTAAATCGTCTATGCGTTTTTGTGATTCCTCAAAGCCCTGGCCGTACATATTGTTCTTGCCGTACTTTAAGTTTACAAATCGCATAATAGATTTATTTAACTCTAGGTCTATTTCTTCAGAAAGCAGACTGTCAGCTTGGAATGAATTAATCTTATCCACTCCATGCTGAACAGCTATATGCATATTTGCTATATCCATTAATCCATTATTCTATTAAAGTGCCAATTCTTTGAGCTTTGCTCTAAGAACTGTCAACGTTCCTGAATTCTTTTTATCTTTTAGAAAAACAACTGCATCCTCTAATGTATTCCCTATCACTTCATCAATGAAGATAACCTGGTTTCCAATTTTACGAAGTACACTTGCTGTAACTAACTCTTCAATTTCTGCTTTTACTTCTAAATTCTTGTCTCTTGCGATGTTTAAGAATTTTTTAGTTTTAGAATCCTTAATTTCATAAAGAGCATTTTCAACTTGCTCGTCAGTCATTCTATCAGGATTTGTATTTGCCATAAGTCGTAATACTCTTCTCATATTCTTAGGTGTGCTAGAGAGCTTAATAAACTCTTTATCTGCATCCTTCTTGAATTGGATCTCTGTATTTTTAACTTTATCTTCTCTTGTTAAATCTTGGATGTAAAATCTTTTTGCAAAGTCTTTTGTCATCTCTTCTTCTGTAAGAGCTACGTGAGGATGTTTAACTGCGAATTGGTATTTAAGGTAATCCATAATACTAATCGGAGAGCCATCTTCATTTAACCCAATCTCTAATTCTACTCCTGTAAATCCTACAGGTATTGACATCTCTGCCCAGAATTCTTTAGAATGTTTTGGCCAGTCATTGTGTGAGGGGCTAACATCTAAAATGCCTTCCATTAATTTTTTTTCTTCTGAGGGACTCAGCCCTTTCAAAGGTTGTCTATTTACATAAACACTACTGAGTCTTGATATTGCCTCAGCTTGAACTTCTTTAGGTAGGTGGTTATTAACTTCCTTACGCCTAATAAATACTTTTTTACTCATAACTTCTCAGTTCTTTTAATTTAATTTGTTAATAGGGGGAAAGAATAGCTCTCCTATATTTAAAGTTAAAGATGTGGGGGACTAGCCCCCACAACCTAACCAAAAACCAATATATGTAAACCGCAACGAATTGCCTTTATGAAGCCACACACGTGATGTCGATAGAAGTATCAAAACGCTTAAGCGCGATACCTGCTGTCTTCAACATGTGTACAGATGCACCATCCACGTCAGATGCTCTAGAAGAACTAGAATCAAATCCACGAGGTACAACAGAACCAGCTACACACCATCTCATCAATTCACGACCTTTCTTAGAGATCATTTGTAAGTTATTCTGACCATCATAGTTAGATTGATCAACGAATACCATACGGTAAGATTCAAGTGAGTACCCTGTTACTGGGTGTTTAGCACGAGCTTGTGCAACAGCACCGTGATCGAACATAGGTAATTTAACTACGTTGATTACGTGACCATCCATATGCTCATACGAATTAAAGTATCCAGTCAAACCTAAGTTACGACCAGATCCTGTGATAAAGCGGCTATCTCCACTTGAAACTTTCCAAGTATTAGTAGCACCACCAAAGTGATTTTTAAGAGCTTCATCGAATTCACGGGCACCACCGGTACCAGTGTAAAGGGTAACTTGCTTATTAGCAGTGTCAGTCATTCCGTAGAATAAGTCACCAATAATATTTTTAAGTTTAGCCTCAGTCATTGTAGAGTAAGTATCCTTGTTGATTACTTGTTCTAGTAATCCAGGACCTACGATTACAGGTTGACCATTCTCATCTTTCATTTGGGTGTGCCCATTTGAATCATAAGATTTTTGACCATACCAGTAGTACATCTCACACTCTTCTTTGAAGTCAAGCATGTGTAAGTACTCTTCGTAATCCATCCACAATTTAGTTGTAGAACCACCTTTAGTAGGTAAAGCAAATTCAGCTACGAAGTCTTTAGCATTACCAGACATGTGGTAAGACTTACGAACTGTAGTTAATTTGTTACGAACTAAACCTGGAGTTTCCCAATTAGAAGCATTCCCACGAGAGAAATCAACTCCTACTGGAGCGTACATTTGCGCGAACAAAGCTCCAGCAGTAATATCTGCTACAGGCATTGCTGCAGTAGCTGCAGGGTTAACTAATTGTAAAGTATATACCCAGTCAGTACCCTTTGATTCAGGTGCTTTCATGATACGAGCTTGTACACCCGATTGAGATACTAATACGTAAGGAAATACAAAGTGCTTATCAGGGAAAGAGACCTCAAAAGTTGATCCTCCTACTCCAATGTTACTACCTGTACTAGTTGATGCTACTGGACGAGTTCTCAATCGTTGTGTTGCCACACGATACTCATACTCTAATCGGTCAATTGACTTAGCGTTACCAACACCTTCAGTTAAGAAAGATAGTGGAAAACGTTTATCATCTTTACCTGATAAATGAGTAATGATTGGAGATAGCTCAGCAGGCTTAGACAACAACGCATTTGCAAGACTGTTCGAGTCAGTCATTTGCGAATCGTTATAAAACGTTTTTTGAACGCTTATATTTGTTCCATTTGCCATTTTTTATCTATTTAAAAAGTTATATATGCAGTTGTGTTTCCACTAGTTGCCAAAATTAAATGTTAAGATCTAAATCATCTATGTTAAAGTCTGATGTTTTTTTACGAGTTGCTCCACGAGCACTCTTAACCCCACCGGACGTTTTAGATATTTTATCTCTTAGTGACTTAGCGCTTTTGGTTTTTGCCTTTGTATTTATAATGTCGTCTAACTTGAATCCCTTATACATTAAGTAATCCATTGCTAATTTGACATCCATACTTGCATCCTTATGGTCTACGTCACGCTGTGTTTGCCCCGTTTTGTTTATGGGAGCAGAGATATAGTCATAAAATTTTGACTTCTCTCTAGTTGGAACTACGATACCAGAAAACTCGTTTGACTCATCAATGGTTTTTCTAACTCCGTTCCAAAATTCTTTAGTCTGCAATTCTTGTCCTTTCCTGTCAGAAGCTTGCTTTGCTGTAAGCTCTTCACGTTCTTTGATCTGCATCTTACCTAATGCATCCTTTGCAGCTGTTGCCTTACCAAGTAGTTTACCACTATCTTGGTAATCTTCTAGTAATTCATCAATAAACTCTTTATCATGCCCTTTCAATTTAAAATACTCACCTAATACACTTCTCTGAGTTTGTAGGTCATCATTCTTAATTTCCATTTTGTCATAATCCATTTTAGGATTATAAGCTTGCATGAAGTTTTGAGAATCTCCCCCATCCAAAACATATTGTAAATGCTTTTGAATTAATGGGAACTTATCAAAAAGTTCGTCTAGTTGATTTTCTGCTACTTTAGCGCCCATATCTTGGGTCAGCTTCATTAGCCCTTCAGAAGTATCTTCATATTCCTCTTCAGTTTCAAACCCAAGCTTAGCAATAATCTCGCTAACTATCGTGTCTTCATCTGCAGCATCTGGCGAATCGCCTGTGTCAGCTGGAATATCCTTTCCTTCTTCCTCTTCTAAATCATCTTTGGGATCCTCTTTGGGATCCTCTGCAGCAAGTTCTTCCGCGTCAGCGTCAAGTCCTTTTGCATCAGAAGAATCATCTAGCTCTAGGCCAGTTTCTTCCGTTGTTTCTGCTACTCCTTCCCCAAGCATATCATCAAATGATATATCGTCTAGGGAAATGTTTTTAGTGTCTTGGTCCATTGGTATTGGTTTTTACAAACTTAATTAAAATTGATTAAGGTTTTACACACTTTTAAATTTTAAAAGTCTCTTTATTATATGTCACTTATGTCTGTAGGTACGGTTATAAATATCAAGCTTCTCTATCCCTCCAGATTTATACTCTCTAGGAGCCTCTAGGATGCCCTTAACGTCTTCCCCCATAGGTAAGTTACCCACATTGGGAGTTTCGTTCTCATATGACCTTACTAGGTCTCCCTGCATCTCTTCACCTGCGTTCATAGAGTTAGGATCTCCTTGCATAGGAGAAGGCTGTTGCATTTGAGGTTCTGGACTTTCCATTTGTTGCTGCTGTTCACCTTCTTGAGGTGGCTGCCCTTCTGACCAAAGCTCTTCAAAACTTCCTTTGTAGTTAGTTCTAATAGCTTCCTTCATCAGGCTCATCTGTTCGGCGTTCTCCATTACTCCTTGCTTTTAGTTTTTTGCTGCTGCAATTGCTTAACTTTTAAAGCTCTATCCGCATTGCTATCTCTAACATCTTGAGATTGTGCCTCTCGCTTAAGCTGTTCACCTACTTTATTTGATCTTATCTTTTCCTCCAGATCCTCAGCCTTTAAACCTACTTGAGTACCTTTGATTTCAAAATCCTTAACTGATTGTTGAAGATTCAAATCTTGTGCGGCACTAGCCCCTTCGCTTTGAATCATTGCAATATCAATTCTATTCTGTCTATCAAGCTCCTTGTTGTTATTCTCATTGTCAACCATTGCTTCTTGAGACTGTTGCTGCATCTGCTGTAATTGTTGAGCTTGCTGTGCTTCTGCCTGTTGTTGAGCTTGTTGTAATTGTTGAGTCTGAGCCTCAGCTTCTTTAAGCTTAGATTTTAATTGAGGGAAACTTTGCGCATCAAACATCTCCGCCATTGCTGAAGCTGGTAGTCCATTTTGAACTAATGATTGTGCAAGTCCTTTAATATTCTCAATCTTTTCATGCTCTTTACCTGAGTTGGTAACAAATATACCGTAATCAGCTTCTATATGAGATAAAGGATCTACGCTTAAGTACTCAGCGGCACCGTCAGGCATCACATACATAGCATTCTTCCCAGTAATCCACGCTTCTTTAGAGTAATCAAGCATTGCTTGCATATCTCTTTGTTCTAAACCTTCAAACTTTCTAAATAAATCTTCCGTAATATGAGAAGATTGTACAATAGCTTGTTGACTAGAAGCCTTACCTTCATACTGACTAATCTGACCTTGACGTTGTCTGTTAACCCCAGAAAGCTTTTCCCATTCCTCTACAATAGAGTTAAGAAGTATTATATACTGCTCAATTGTTTTAATTGACATATCAAGTACAGACTGATGCTGTGGGGAAAGTTGAACACCTTCTTTGTTATAATCTACCCATGCAATACCAGTACCTTCTACAAAGTACATAAATTTATCCATGTCCCATTTCTTTGGGATCATGTTAATATCAAACTGTGCTACAATGTCTTTTGAACGAGCGATAGCGAGTTCCAACCTATATTTGTATATATTATAGTTAAGTTGGTACGGAATACCAAGACTAACTATTGAAATATTTTTAGAATTTACATCAGAGTAACGTCTTCCATTAATTGGGAGCTTACACTTAGAAGGATTGTTCAAAGACGTTCGTTGGTTAGCTATAGGAGCAATATCTATAAACATTCTACCATCAATTCTAGTCCCTTTCCATACCTCATTGTGCCACACCCATGTAAGAGTTCCACCAAGTTCCTTTAATTCCATAGGAATTTTGTACCCTTCTTCTACCTCAAACTCCTCTGTTTCACCAGTCTCAGTGTCTGTGTACGAAACAAATCCTACACGTTTTCTAGATTTCCAGTAAACATTAACCACTTCGATCAATCTATTTCTATGAACGTTAGGGTCTGTGCTTGTACTTGATCTAGTATAAAGTAAGTAGTTATCTGCCTCTGTTTGTCTTGGATCCTCTAATTCTAGTACCTGAGTCTCAGATAATATGTGATTAAAGTGATCAATAACTGTAGAAGCGTGTACATATTTACGTACAAGAGCCCAATCACCGTCTTCTACATATTCTAAATCTGGATCCATATCGTAATCCACGTCTATAGGATTTATAACATCGTAGAAAGGTTCCTTATTACGGACTCCTCTATGAGTATAAACTTCTCCAGACACTAGATAATGAAACCAAGCTTTTTGAAACTTAGAATTAACTTCTTGAGATTGTATAATATAGTTTAAAGATTGTTGACCTAAAATAGCTCTGTTATCTGTATAACTACGTTCAAACATTGCTATAATATCTTCAGGAGGCTCAGTTTGCTGCTCTCCCATACCTGTCTCCATCCCCTGTTCTTGTAGCTTGTTTATAAATTGCTTTTCCAAGTTCTTTATAAGAAGCTCATGCTTTTGCTTTTCTTTCTGAGAAACAGCATCATCATTTAAAACACTTACAGTGTAATTGAGGGGCCGTTTAGATTTTTCCCCCAGGAGAAGATCAATTATAGGTTTGATGATGGGGTAATTCCGCATTTTGGATGGGAAATTCGTACGGGTCTTACCGTACGGACTTAACACGTACTTATAGTCAGACGCCTCAATTACACCGTTATAATAATCATATAACGATTTTAAATCATCCTTCCTTGTACTAGAAGAACTGTTAGACATATCAATAAACGCGGACACGCAGGCTTCCCTCCAAATCTTTGTCTTCTTTGATAGTGGTAACTTTTGTTGTGGTATTTTTTCTGATCCTAAGTGCATATCCTACAAAAATAATTAATTTTTATGAATAAAAAAGGCTATACTTTGATTTTATAGCAATCTTTATAATATACCACTAATAGTAGTTTGAGTCAAACCATTTATCAGCAGTTCTGTCTTCTAATACATCTCTAACCTCCGAGTTGTATAGTTCTCTTGTATGGTACATTCCTATCATAAAGGCCATCACCCTATCAAAATTCCCCATATGATTAAACTTTATCAACTCTTGTAATAGAGCTAAATCATATATCTTATGCATATTCAGTATTTGAGATCCGTCTTCATTCTTATGCCTCACAGCATTCAACCAGTCTCTAATATATAACTCTCCTTGACGTTTCCGGGGCTCTGTCATGTGCATCCCAAACTGTCTTTTTACTGTCTTACTTCTAAGGTTCTTCTTATCAAGCATCTCAAACTCTTCCTGGAGCTTGTGTAATTTTCTGTAACGTTTAGCATATGCAATAACCTCTCCACGGTCATTCTCAAACCCTATCTTAGCATTATAATAATCTGCAAGCATAAATAGATTCCTATTAAAATCATCTTGAGTATTAGGTCTACCCACATAGCTTGCAACAATCATATCATCTGGAGTAGAGATATTATTAACTCTCTTTAATACATATACAGCACCTAAAGAAGATGAATCTGCAGATTGATTCTGGCCATATGGATCATGACAGATTAAGTAGAGGTTTGCAGGAACTTGTTCCTTTAGATTCTTATAAGGCGCCTCGTATATCACAACAGCTCCTTTAAGATTATCCTCTTTCCTGTGTGGATACCTTATAATAGGTTTACAATCTCCATCCAGTTTAAACTCAATTTTGTTACCCTTACCGTAAAGTAATCTTCCAGAAGTTCCTATCTTATCTAACTTGTTGACTTTCACATTGTTATAATGAGCTTGTAAAGAAGCTATGTCAAACAGGTTTGCAGAAATCTGCAATGTCGCCTCTCTGGGATTTAAAGGATGCTCCGCAATATACTGATCAAGTGCTTTAGGATCACTAGTACCTTTTTTCTTAGTCCTGTTTCCTTCCTCGAATTCTATTGCAGTATCCTTGTCAGAATTACCATCCTTATCTATAAACCCTTCTAGGTTTTCATAAATTGGCACAAAGTGTCCACACTTAGTACCACCGGCACCAACATCCCATATGTTATCAAAGGCCAAACAGTCATATGAATGAGGGTTGTAAAATAACTCTTCCATCCCTTCAAAATCTGCACCCTCTGTACCACCAGTACCAAAAGCTACCATAGTACCAAGAGTATTTGCTCCTTGACGCATCGTAGGCATTGCTACTTCCCATGCTTTCAATAATCCTGGAAATGCACCTGCTTCCTCAAAGAAAATAAGCTCACCTGCTTTCCCTCTTACCTTATCAGGGTTATCTTTCAGAGATACTCCGATAATCTGGGACTTCATTCCTAATTCTACATCTGCTCCGTTTACATTCTTCTTATACCCAGACATCTTACTCATTTCTCTGTCTCTAATGCGAGGTTGAGTCCATGCTGTGTTATCATCTATGAATGAAAGGATTTCCCACGTCTTAGAGAGTAATCCATCCCCAATGATGTATTCCTTCTGCCCTGCGAACACATAATTCTTACTATTACGTATAA
>Ga0308003_1001314_pt1 | contig 10933 bp, 10 predicted proteins | sample Neamet36_FD_203159 | JGI IMG/M metagenome (GOLD analysis project Ga0308003, IMG submission 203159) | Marine microbial communities from water near the shore, Antarctic Ocean - #36 | ecosystem: Environmental > Aquatic > Marine > Unclassified | place: Southern Ocean | collected 2014-06-06
AATCACCGTTGTCTTGCCTGTTTCAGGGTCCACTTCCACATCACAAATATGTGAGGCAAAGGAGACTCCGGAGCCGTCCGCCGTGACTTCATGATGTCCCGCGATTGGCCCACCTGTAGCCCCCGCTTCTGCTGCAATTTCTTTAAGAGAAAGCGAAGGCAGATTGCCGTGTTCTGCTCCAACAGCTCTCGCCTCACCATCTTTCCATTCAACGGCGTCTTCGGGAATACCCCACATCTGTGCCGCTCGTGATTTCATCACCTCAATGGCTTCGCGCGCCGCAAAAATAGTTGCCATCCCTGACGAGAAGGTACCCCTGCTGCCTTCGGTTGTATCGTTGTGACCAAGGGAAGATGTATCACCAATATTGGTTTTTATCTGATCGTAGGAAATCCCAAGCTCCTCAGCCGCTATGAGCGATAACGAGGCTCGAGCCCCCCCTACATCAACTGTTCCAACAGTCAGGTTGACAGTTCCATCAACCCCAACATTCAGGTCACTACAGGTTTGACCGCCAATGTTAAACCAAAAACCACTGGCCATACCCCTGCCCTGATTTTTTCGTAACTTTGCCTTCATGTGAGGATGATCCCTCACCGCCTCTAAAGTCGGCTCGATTCCAATCGGGCCATAAATAGGACCGTAAGAAGAACGCGTACCCTCTTTCGCTACATTACGAAGCCTAAACTCGACCGGATCAATATCCAGTTCTTTAGCAAGTTGATCAATAGTGCTTTCAACACCAAAGGCCATCATCGGAGCTGAAGGCGCTCGATAGGCAGCTACTTTCGGTCGATTGACCAGCACATCCACACCAACCGCTTTACAATTCTTCAGGTCATAACAGGCCCAGGCCGTCATGCCACCCAGCATTCCCCAAATACCGGGAAAAGGACCATCCGAATACCTGCATTCGATAAACGCCGACGTAATGGTGCCATCTTTTTTAGCACCAATTTTTACATCCATAGAGGTTGCGCAGGTCGGTCCAGAGGCCTTGAAAACCTCTGCGCGGCTCATCACCATTTTGACCGGGCGATTAGCTTTTCGAGCCAGTGCCAATGCTACAGGCTCTATCCAGACATGAGTCTTGCCGCCAAAGCCCCCACCGATTTCAGACGAGGTTACTTTAAGCTTTGCCACATCCATTCCAAGTAAAGTTGCGCACATGATACGAAATGAAAAATGGCCCTGTGTTGTTACCCAAAGTTCACCGCTGCCATCGGGACCTACTGTCGCGAGACACGCATGGGGTTCAATATATCCTTGGTGGGTCTGCTCTGTTTTGTAACTGCGTTCCATCACGATATCAGCTTCATGCAACCCTGCTTCCACATCACCATGACCAAACTCATAATGACCCGATTTGTTACTGGGCTTTCCGTCTTGCTGGTTGGTTGGTTGAACCAGCGGCGCACCTTGCTTCAGCGCTTCGTCGACATCTGTTACGTGCGGCAACTTTTCATAAGTGACCTTGATAAGTTTTAATGCTTTCCTGGCTGAAGATTTATCGATCGCCGCTACGGCGGCAACCGCATGACCGTCATAGAGCGCCCTGTCACGGGCCATACAATTGACCAACGTCGCATAGTTCCCTGCGTCACCGTTTGTCAGATCTGGCAGGTCTGCGGAGGTCAGTACAGCTTTGACGCCCGCAACTTTTTCGGCCTTCGATGTATCGATTTTTACAATACGGGCATGAGCGTGTGGCGATCTGAGCACTAGACCGACGAGTTGTCCCGGCGCATTGGCATCAGCGCCATATCTGGCTCGCCCCGTGACCTTGTCGACGCCATCAGGGCGTTCAACTCTGGCACCAACAACTTTAAATTCCTGCCCTGTGTATTTTTGATCATGCTTCATATCTTAAACTCCTATTTCTTCTGCCGACGAAGATCTTTCGCCGCGGCCTGAACAGCCCTAACAATTTTGTCATAACCCGTACATCGGCAGAGATTTCCGGCCAGCGCATAGCGAATTTCCTCGACCGTCGGATCAGGATTATCGTCCAAGAGTGCTTTGCCAGCGACGAGAAAACCCGGGGTACAAACGCCACACTGCAACGCGGCATTATCGATAAACTGTCTCTGCAGGGGATGTAACTTTTCGCCATCCGCCATACCTTCAATGGTCGTAATTTTTCGACCTTCAGCTTCGGCCCCCAAAACCAGGCACGCGCAGACTAAAGTGCTGTCAAGAGTGATACTACATGCACCACAATCGCCGGTGCCACAGCCCTCTTTCACTCCGGTCAGTCCTACTCGGTCCCGCAGCACATCAAGCAGTGATTCGTCTGCAGGGCAGACATACTCTACAGGGTCACCATTAATACTCGTTGAAACGTGTACGCCTGTCATTTTTCACCTCCCGCCCGTTGAAACGCAATATTCGCAGCCCGTTTTGCCAGCACGCCGGCAACCCTGACCCGGTATTCAACCGTACCGCGCTTATCATCTATTGGATTACATGCTGCTGAACAAGCTGCCGCCAAGTTATCCAGCGCCTCTTCGTCCAGCCTTGAACCGATAATAGCGGCAGCTGCTTCCTTAACAAGCAAAGGGGTTGGTGCCACAGCACCTAAGGAAACCCTCGCACTAGCAATAACGCCGCGCTTACAAGTCAGGCTCACTGCGACACCAACAACGGCGATATCCATTTCCGTCCGAGGAATAAATCTAAGGTACGCATCACCGGATTTGGCGGGACGCTTGGGTAATGTAATTGCTTCGACAATCTCCCCTTTGGCCAGTGACGTCTGACCAGGGCCAGTGATGATATTTTCTACCGCAACTGAACGGCGTTTGGTCTTTCCGACGACCACCGCCTTAGCACCAGCCGCGATAAGCGCAGGCACGCTATCAGCGGCTGGTGATGCATTGCAAAGGTTTCCTACCATTGTGCACCGGCCCTGAACTTGGTCTGAGCCAATTAAGTTTGCAGCCTCAACAACGCCGGGCCAAGCTTTGACAAGCGCTTTACTAGCACCCAACTGCTTCCCAGAGACGGCTGCGCCGATCTTGAAACCGGTAGCCGTTTTCTTGATTTCATTCATCGCAGGTATACGTTTGATATCAACCATCAAATCTGGATCGATCATATCCATGTGCAATCGAACTAGTAAATCAGTACCACCGGCGAGAATAAACGTCTCGCCTTTTTCTTTGGAAAGCAGCGTAACCGCTTCCTTAGTGGTTGTAGGAGATTCATACCTCATAGGCGTGCTCATTAACCATAGTGAATTAGTGGTCTTAGTGTAACGGAAGCAGTGATGCCAAACAAAGGGCTATGATCGTCACTCTAGGCTTACTTCAGCTGCTCGACAGGGGAAAAAATCAGAACAAGGCGCCAAACTGCACAAGCACATCACGTCAAAAGCAACCAACTAAAGCCGACTGCCGGTGCTGGTCAATAACTTTTTATGCCACTGCACTCGTAAACGCCGCAATTGGACCCCGAGAAGAATTGAACTTTCACTTGGCACGAGCCTATATCGTCATCAGAGTTGCCCCACAACGATCACCAAGGTCATAATCAAACTGGCAAATTGAGGTCTAAGAGACCTGCCAGCTATCGGCTTGCTCCCTAATCAGGGTCGGCAAAAGTTCTGCCATTGCTTGCCTCTTGAAAGCGACAACCCCATTGGTATCCCGGTGTTTCTCCGACCAAATTGAATCTGGAAAATACGGATCATCTTCATAACGAGGAATGATATGCCAGTGAAGGTGAGGCACCTGATTCCCAAGAGATGCCAGGTTAATCTTTAACGGCTTCATCGCGCTAGTGACGATCTCTTCTACGCCAAAGACAATGCGCATTAAAAGATTTCTCTGGGCATGATTTAGCGCTGACATTTCTGCAATATGATGATGCCAGATGACGCGACAAAAACCCGGTAAACTAGTATCGTTAACCTGAACTATTCTGCAATCCGCACCTGACCAAACCAGGGCACCACCCTCTTCCCTGCAAAGGCGACAATTATCCATGGCACATGTTTCCTCAATAAGAGGAATGCATTATACGTATTTAAAAGCCGCATCATGTTCTTGCGTGTTCAGCGACTATTCACGCAATCCTACGCGTCTCAGACTCGGGATATTTTGCGTTAACGTAACTTCTTTTAAGCATCAACTTCAGGAACTGTAAAATGACGACAGACGAGCTACGATACGATGGACAGGTTGCACTGGTCACAGGCGCCGGTCGCGGACTTGGCCGCGAGCATGCACTATTACTCGCATCCCGTGGCTGCAAAATAGTCGTCAATGACCCAGGGATTGCCTACGATGGAACGGGAATTGCCCAGCATCAGGTGGCAGACGAAGTCGTTGAAGAAATTAAGCGCGCTGGTGGCATTGCTGTTGCCAACTACGATTCTGTCGAACAGGCTGATGCAGTCATAAAAGCAGGTGTTGATGCGTTCGGGCGAATCGATATTGTGATTAACAATGCAGGCATTATAACTCCGGAAACGTGGACCGAGCTCAGCCTAGAATCCTGGCAAAAAACGATCAACATAAATCTGACAGGGGTTTTCTCCGTCATGAAAGCTGCGTGGCCGATCATGGTCGAACAGCAATACGGACGATGTGTCTTCACCGCTTCGCCCGCTATTTATGGCGCGGGTGTCGCAGCCTACGCCGCAAGTAAGGCCGGTGTTATCGGCCTTGCCAATTCACTGCAATTTGAAGCCAGAAAATTAAAACTCGACATCAAGTGCAACGTTATTATTCCCCAAGCTAATACCCGCATGGTGCAGGACCTGAACTCCAATATTTCAGCAAGCCGGGTTGCTAAGGGAAAGTCTGAGCTGAAAAGCGCCCCGCCAGAAGTGCTGGATAGAATGGGGCCAGAAAAGGTTTCCGCGATTGTCGCATGGCTTTCTCATAGCGAGTGTCAGTCTGATGCCAAAATTTTTGAAGCGGGTGCAGGTTACTTCGCGCAACTAAACTGGGCGAGATCAGCGCCGCTGTTTGCGACTGAAAAAGAACGCGTCGAAGGTTCTCCATTGCCCGAGCACATTCGGGATGGTCAGGACACATTGCACGATTACGCGACAGGTGATATGCCAAGGTCAGGGGATGGCGCAATGGGTTCACCTAATGCGCTTGAACGAGTGTTTGGGCATCTTCGGTCTTAACGCTTTGGAAGAAAGACCATCGCTACTGCGCCGGGAATAAGGGCAGCAAGTGCGACCCAGAGCGCCAAGTTGTAGTTACCGTGGAGCTGAAACAGCGTCGAGAAGATCATTGGGCCAAAGGCACTCGCAGCAAGAAACGGTCCTAAGAGTCCCATGACACTTCCGAAAGAAGCAACACCAAACCGTGACGCGACTATCGCACCGAGTAATGGCAAAAAACCGCCGGCAGAAAACCCAAGCAGACCACTTAAAACGATGAGCATTGAATAGGTTGGGCTTGTGAGTAACCCAAGCACAGCGATGGCACATGCCAGCAACGACAGACCGAACAGCCCACGATGATCAAATCTGTCCGCCATCGTCCCGAAGAAAAGCTTACCCAGAATCATGATTGTCGCAAAAACAGATATTAGGAATGCTGTCTGCATAGAGTCGACCCCAAGGGTCCCTGCATAGGGTCGCAAATGTTGCTGGATACTCCCGAATGCGGTGACCAACGGTAAAAACGACAGTACTACAACCCAGAACGTTCGCTGCCTGAGAATTTCAGCAACCGCCCAAGACCTTGCTTGTAGTTCTTCCGAGGCGCTATCCGATTCACCGGCTGATTCGGCCTCGATACCCAGTTCCTCCGGCGTGCTTCGAACAGTCAGCCATACAAGCGGAAGAATGACTACAACAAAGGCTATCCCTAACATCCAGTGGGCGTCACGCCACCCATAAGATTGATAGAGCAAGGTCACAACGGGGGCCATAACAACACCGCCAATTGAAGTGCCCGTTGTTGAAAGGCCAATCGCTAAACCGCGATTTTTGCCAAACCATTTAGCTGCCAGGGTCTGTGCCGCCAAAGGACCCGCTAGCAGGACACCCGCCATTATCAAGGTGCCGTAGATCACGATGATCTGCCAGAACTCCGTTGTCAGCGAGATAAGTACATAACCTAATCCCGCAAAGGTGGTACCTGTGCATATCAGCGCCCTGATGGAGTACCTGTCCATGGCATAGCCTGCGAAAGGCGATATTAAACTCTGCGCGAGGCTTAGGATGGTGAAGGGTACCATCACATAAGTTAGTGTCACGCCCAGACTTTCGTCATCTAGCCATTCTCCAACCCACAGAGTGTATGAAAAAAATATAGATCCGAACAAGACACCCTGAAAAACAAGACTGACGCCAACAATATTCCAACCGTAATACCAGGGTGATTTCAAAATTGACTCAATTAACAAATGTCGCAGTTTCAATAAGGTCAAGAGCATAGCACCCCTAAAATCTGGTTGTCCGGCAATATCTGGTCTACTCTCCACACCACTTAGTTAAAGGAAGCAGCTATGGATTACCTGACAGTTGAACAAGCGAAAAAAGAATCAGGGCTAAGACTGGTATTGACCCGCGATGTACCAGGACCATGGAGCGAGGCAGCTAAAGCCGTTTTGCGATGGCACGACCTGACTTACAAAGCAGCAGAGCAAATCGGCGGACGGGATAATGCGGCACTGGTTGCATGGACCGGTCACAGAAATGCTCCTATTGCCTTGTACAACGATGAACCCCCAAGGGTGCGATGGCAAGAAATCCTGGATCTTGCAGAAAGACTCGGCAATGGCCCATCACTTTATCCACAAGATATTGATCAACGGATCCAGGTGGTCGGTATCGCCAGTGAAATATGTAACGAAGGCGGCATGGCTTGGCACGCCCGGATGCTCATGTTGAACGTCACCTACCAAACCCATGGTGATGTCGTGTTCGAGAAAAACCCAATGTTTAGGGAGTACGGCTTTTCCAAAGCCGCCGTAAAATCAGCGATCGAGCGAGTTGAACAGATTCTGGGTTACCTAACGAAGACCATCAAATCACAAACAGCGGCAGGTTCCATTTATCTGGTCGGCGAGTCGATGACAGCAGCAGACATCTACTGGGCCTGTTTCTCCAACATGCTGGAAGCGTTACCTCCCGAGGTTAACCCGATGCCAGATTCACTCAGACAGGGATGGGGGGCACTTGCTAAAAGCATCAATGGTTACGACCAGATACTGATAGAACATCGAAACGCGATTTTTGAAAAACACCTGTGGCTGCCTCTGGAGTTTTGAGCACGGTGACATCAGGCTATCGCTTCCGGCCTAATTGGGACACCCGCTAACCTAGTCCTTTTTGCTTAGCAATGGCTGCCTCGATTCGTTTTCGTTCGGTGCCATCTTGGCGTTCGCGCAGACCTCGACCCATCTCATCCAGCACTTTGGCCGCAAACTCATTGCCTTGGATTTTATCCCAGTACGCTGCCACGTGCGCAGTTGCCAATATCGGGTTTTCGACATCCAGCATTGGAACGGTTCGCTCACACAAAAATAATGCCGGAACGAGAGTGCAATCGGCTCGCGTCAGCTTGCCCCCGACCGCGAAGTTACCTTGACCAATGTGTTGCTCCAGCGCCCCCATACCACGGCTCACCTGGTCCGCTAAGAGATCGCGAACTGCATCGACCCTTGTCTTGCGATTGACTTGGGGCAGCGCCATAAAGATATTGTTCATCAAGTAGACGTCTGCAATTCTGGAAACTAGGCGAACCTGTGAACGGATCCACGGGGAGTCCCCCAACATGCTCCTATCGGGGTAGCAGTCGTCTAGATACTCTGCGATAACTTCTGACTCAGGGACGATTCCCTCCTCTACTTCAAGCACGGGTATTCGGCCTATCGGTGAGTACGCCGACAATTTCCCCATAAAAAATGAAGCAGGTAAATCGAACTCCACGTCATCAATACCCATAGCGTAAAGTTGCATTCGTACTTTCGCCGAGTATGGACTCAAATCACCAGTAATCAATTTCATCATCGTTATCCATTATCGCAATAGTTTCGCTGCGGCTCTAACGCTCGCTGCTCTTCTATGACGGGATTAAAACAGCACCAAAAAGCCAGTCCCAAATTCTATCCTATTGAGAGGCTGGCCAGAAAGAGCATTCTCCGGTAGTAAATATGGAGCGGAAATCTACTTAACAGTGTGACCGGTTCACCGTAAGATAATCACCCGTAAGGGCCAGAAGGAAGATACCAATTACCGAAAATTCAAGCATTTGGGTCGTGACCGGAGCCGCTTCAGGGATTGGGGCTTCGGTGACCAGATCCGTCGCAGCAATGGGACAGCGCGTGCTTGCTCTCGACGTAGCTGACAAAGATGGGCAGGCGGTCGCGCAATCGTGTGGCGCAATTTACGAACACTGCGATGTCGGTAATGTCAGTGACTGGCAAAAAGTCGTTGAAAGGCTGTCTGAACTTGGAGCTCCGACCAATATTCATCTCAATGCCGGTATCCAAATAGCCCCACCCGAAGTGCCTCTTACCGAATACCAATTCGATGCAATGTCTATAGATCGTTACAGACGCATGATGAGTGTAAATGTGGATGGCGTCGTATTTGGCCTACAGGCTTTGCTACCCTTACTTACTGCGGGGTCGGCCATCGTGATCACCGCTTCGCTCGCAGGCATCACCCCCTATTCGGTTGATCCTCTATATGCAATGAGTAAACACGCTGTAGTTGGCCTAGTGCGAAGTCTCGCCCCAACACTTGCTCAACGAAATATCAAAATTAACGCGATCTGCCCTGGTGGTATAGATACTGGAATCATCCCTGATGCTCAGCGCAGTCTTGACGCGGTATTTATGACGCCCGAAAATGTCGCAGCTGAGGTTATCCGGCTTATGAGCGTAGAAGAAACAGGAAAAACTTGGGCGAAGGTCAGTGAGTCAAAGCCCGCGTTTATTGTTCGAGCACCTGGTGACAAATCCTAAGAAAAACATATAGCTAAAACTGTAAGACACTTTTCGCTAGCACAACATCCTTTGGGCTGGCCGACTACCAACCTCACGCCAAGGGAGAAAATTAACGTTATCCCAACGGTTTTACTGGGCCAACGGATGTTTCCTTGTGATAGCATCAAGAATGAAAACAACATTATTGCCAACCAAAGGAATCCGCAATGCCTCATGAACAATTAGGTTTAAGTAACGACGAACTCTTAAGTACGACAAGGGCAGTGCGTAAACGATTAGATCTGGATCGACCTGTGTCTGAGGATGTGCTGCGGGAATGCATGGAAGTTGCCGTACAGGCACCCACCGGTTCAAATGCCCAAGGATGGCAGTTCGTTTTTGTCACTGACCCTATAAAAAAGGCAAAAATCGGGGAAATCTACCGACAGGCATTTTCAATCTATCGTGATATGCCCGTTGCTATACACAAGCTAAATATGGATAGCAGTGACAATAGCCTAACCGACAGCCAAACCCGTTCTGCATCATCTGCAGATTATTTGGCCGAGAACATGGGCAAGGTACCTGCTCTGCTGATCCCCTGTATTGCCGGGCGCACAGACTCACCTGAGACCAGCAACATTATCGCCCAAACCGGAACACTCGGATCCATCATACCGGCTGCCTGGAATTTCATGCTCGCCGCCCGCGCAAGGGGTATTGGAACTGCATGGACAACGCTACACCTGATGCAAGAAAAAGCAGTCGCAGACATTATCGGCATACCCTTTGATGATTATATGCAAGTTGCACTCATTCCGATCGGATACACCAAAGGAACCAGTTTCAAGCCGGCCTACCGTCCCCCTGTTGAAACAGTTATGCACATCAACAACTGGTAACTCACCGAACACTGGACAAGCACTGATAGTAATTAAGGGTTTTCTTATGGCATTGAAAAAAAGAATGGCAGTAACCTTGCCTGCTGGGCCCAAACTGGCAGATACAGCCGCAAGGCTAAAATGGGCAGAAGACAATGGCTACACTGACGCTTGGTTTGGCGATGCAGGTGCACCGGACAGCCTTACACAGGTTGCCGCACTTGGGCAAACAACCAGCAATATCCGCATTGGCGTTGCGGTAACGCCCGTTTACACAAGGTCGCCGTCTGTCCTAGCAGCAACAGCCAACGTCATCGAGCAGGTCATTCCCGGGCGCTTCGTACTCGGGATTGGCTCTTCGAGCCAGACAATCATGGGACAATGGAATGGCATTCCATTGAATAAACCTCTGACTCGGGTTAAAGAAACCGCTCAGTTGGTCAAGCAGATGCTAAAGGGAGAAAAGACCAACTTCCAGGGTGTTACCCAATCTAGCAAGGGTTACAGACAGATGCCCCTTGAGAACCCGCCGCCTGTCTACATCGGATGTCTCCGACAAAACATGATTGAAATGGCCGCTGAGGTTGGTGATGGCGTGATTTTTAACCTCTGGCCAAAAGGTGCGCTGCCGAAAATGATGGAAGCTGTTAAACGCGGCGCGCAGCGGGCGAACAAAGATTGGCAGGACGTGGAAGTCGTTAATCGCGCGATGGTTTTGTGCACAGACGACAAAGAATATGGGAGAAACCTCTTTAGATCCGCTTTCGCGCCGTACTATGCCACACCCGTTTACAACAAATTCCTCGCCTGGGCCGGATACGAAGATGCTGCAGCAACCATCAGCGCTGGTTGGGCCGAAAAAGACCGTGATAAGACAAGTAGCGCACTAACCGACGAGTTGATCGACGAGATCGCTATTATCGGGACGGAAGGCGAAATTCAGGAGCGTATCCAGGAGGATGCGGATGGCGGCGTTCATACCCATATCATTGCGCCACTGGCGGGTAACATCGAGGATCTTGAGCGAACTTTCGAGGCATTTACCGCGGAAAAATTTCAATTCAGTTAGCGACAATTCCCCAAAAAACAGGCCAAAAACTGGCGAGCCCCACTCATCATTACCCTAAGGTCCACATAGAGCAGGGGCTTCA
>Ga0308003_1001316_pt1 | contig 10932 bp, 5 predicted proteins | sample Neamet36_FD_203159 | JGI IMG/M metagenome (GOLD analysis project Ga0308003, IMG submission 203159) | Marine microbial communities from water near the shore, Antarctic Ocean - #36 | ecosystem: Environmental > Aquatic > Marine > Unclassified | place: Southern Ocean | collected 2014-06-06
ACATTGACATCACTGAGCGATTCAACGTGGTGCCACCACATACTGGGTATCAAAATAGCATCTCCCGGCTCTAATTCTACCGTTTGAGCTACTTTTAAAGCTTCTTTAAAACGAGGAAATTTTTCATAATCTGGGTTTGAAAAATCTACCAAACTTATTGGTTGGCCTGCAGGATTCATATCAATAGGCCCCACATAAAGATTGTTTAATTGATCTGGCGGAAACAGCGTAAAACGGCGCCGACCAGCCACCGAACAAGCAATATTAGTGGGAAAGTCATAGTGCGCTGCGACACGACTACGATTGCCGATCCAGATGCTTGCCATCGGACTATAGTCGTCTAAACCTAAATCATTCTTGTCACGAAATCCTGGCAACCAATTATCAATATTGGTTGAGCCCACATAAACCATAGGTGGTTTTGTTGCTGCTTGCGACTCTCTTAGCCTAGTGAAAACCTCTTGTAAGCCTATTCGGGCATAATCAAAGTTAAAACTCGTCAGATCATCGTTATAGAAAATCCTACCATCAATATCGGGACTACCGAGCATAGCCGTTAAGGGTCGTCCGCTATCGAACTGCCCTAAGTAGTCTAAGACATGGTCTGATGACTTAGCGGCTGCGCTAACCATAGGCCAATCGGCTACTAATCCTCTCATGGCCAGAGGTTGGGTAGATAAAATAACCTTTTCAGGAAGCCGTGCAGGAAGACAGCCCTGTATTTCCTGCACCTTAGTGTCAACCTTTAGCATAGTTATTTATCCTTTGGCACAATCATAAAAATGTCACCACCAGACTAAGGGAGTAGCGCATTTTTCTTATCGATCATTGGCCGAATACGTGAGAAGGAAGCCATGGTCATGTAAATTGCCTGCAAAAATCCTTTAGCATGCAACCCATCTAACGCCTCAGCTTTTAGCTTATGCAGCTTTTCTTCATCAATCGTATAAAAACCTAAAAGCTGATTATTAGAACCATCATTTAGCGTAATCTCAAGAGTAAATGATTGCAGTAACTCATTTTTTAGCAGGGCTTCAATAAACAGTTTATTATGCTCATGACCCCGGTGTATCGCCTCTAATCTTGCCATTGAATCTTTGAGATATCCGCTATTGTCTCCGCTGTCCGTAAATACAGCTTCACCCTCTGTTTCACTTATACGGGGGTTATCCATATCAATAGAAACTACAGGTTTCTTTGCGTCCTCACCTTTATCTGGATCGGCCTGAAAACCTATTAAAAATGGATGGCGCTTTATCATCATTGGAATATAGGTCGCGTCCCAGCCCTCTTCATTGAGAAATAAATTTTGATTTTTCTCAAAACCAAATAGTGCAGTGGGATAAAACTGCCCACTATCTGGATCCTTACAAAAGAATATCGGATAACAAGATTGTACATCCCGGAATTCCATAGGAAAGGTCATGGCGTGCATAACATTACCGCCATAGGCTTCACCTATATCAGTAACCACCTTTAAATCTTTATGTATAGTATTGCTGAGTATGACGTAGTTACTCATTTCTTCTCCGGCAAGGCTTGTTTCTGGGGTTAGAAAAACATCAGTTTATATTTTTTGCAAACCAAAGGTATTAATTTTATCAATCAGTTCACGATTACTCGGTAAAATATCAAGCCATCTCTGCGTTATGTTCGCATTCTCTTCAAATAATTTTATAGCAACCTTCGCCGCATCTCGATCGGTGCGCGACCCTAAGGGGCTCTGCTGAGTAACAAAACCCATACCATAGAGCACATATTGAAAACTCGCCGAAGGAAACATTTCATCAATGTGTCCTGTATCTCTATGCCAAGGACTTTGCCAGCGCCATAGATCTACAAGTTCAGATAGACTTTCGGGAACACTCGACGCAGCACTGTTATCTTTCCAGTAATCACTATCCTGTCTCTGAGAGAGAATATAATGAAGCTTCAAAAAATCAATAATTCGGTCCCAGCGATAGAGGAACTTGTTATTAAACCGCTTCGCAACAAGATCCATTACCTGCCGATTTGCAGGTAATTGCTCAGCAATCATAGCGGCAGATAGCTCCACTAAAACTAGCGCTGATGCTTCTAATGGTTCTATAAAACCAGCCGACATACCGACAGCGACACAATTTTTATGCCAAAATTTGGCGCGATGGCCTGGGTTAAATGCAACTTTCCTAATTGATGTTGATAACGCCGCTTCGGCGCTAACCGTCGTTTTAATATATGCCAACAATTCTTCACTAGCGCGCTCCTCAGTAGTATGAGCACTAGAATAAACATGGCCGATACCGCGTCTTGTTGGTAATCCAATATCCCAAATCCACCCGGAGGTCTGAGCGGTAGATAATGTGCTTGATGCAATCGGATCATCGCTATTGGTATAGGGAACCTGAGAAGCCAATGCAGTATCGTTAAATAGAAACTGACTTTTCGAGCAGAAGGGTATATCAAAATGTTCGCCTAACAACAGCGCTTTGGAGCCACTACAATCAACAAATAAATCACCTGCAATATGCCCTACCGTATCAGTTTTTAGAGACTCGATATCACCATCAGTCGACGAGTTAATAGCAATCACATTTGCTTTTAGGTGAGTGATACCTAGTTTCTCGACACAGTGTTTCCGGAGTAGCTCAGCAAACTTACCCGCATCAAGATGATATCCATAATTAGCATTAAAGGCATATTCGGGCGTGGATATTTGCTTTGGTGCTAAGCCCTGAAACATCAACGCATTTTGGGATGACACTGCGTCAGCAAAGGAAACTTCATTTCGAAATTTCTGCCATTGAGGCGCTAAATTAGTCGAAGCATAGGAATGAGGGGGAGTGAACGGGTGGGTGTATGCATCATTTCCACCGGTTTTCCAACCATTAAAAAGCGTACCCTGTTTGAAGCTGGCATCGCATTCTTGAATTAAATCAGTTTCGGAGATACCCATTTTTTGTAAAGTGGATTTCATTGAAGGCCAGGTACCTTCACCGACTCCAATAGTTGGTACATCCGGTGATTCCACCAATGTGATTTGCACATCAACCAAATCATTGATCTCAGTGCCGTTGGTATTATGCTCTGCGGCTATAATACCCGCCGTTAACCAACCGGCAGTCCCACCACCGACAATAACAATGCTATTAATTTTTTGATTTGGGGTCATAAAATACATCTAGCTCATTCAAATCATTTCAATATCCGCTACATGGTCATCAACAAATGTAGCTACGAAAGCTAATAGTAACTCATTATTCTTTGGAAATTTTTTTACTGCTTACCTATACGTTAAAACCAAAGAAGCCGCCCAAAAAATTAGAGCGGCCTCATTGGTTCTATCTATCGACTAAAAGCTAGAACAGTTTATAACGGATTGCCAAATCATATCTTGGACCACCCTGCACTGCTTGCAGCACTAAATCTTTACTCTTGCCATACACACGAACTGTTTCATCCGTGATATTAAGACCTGATGCATAAATAGTTAGCCTATCATTGTATTCATAGGTAATACCAAGATCTAACTGACCATAGGCTTCAACATTTGTTGGATTAGTATAAGTACCCTGACCCTGACCGGCACCGGCCAAGAAGTCATCTCGCCAGTTGTAGGCTAAACGAACAGACAATCCATCTTTATCGTAGACACCGACCAAGTTTGCTGAATCACTTAAGCCGTTAAGAACGAACTGCCCCTCACTAAAGTTCGTATTATCATAACCAACATCAGCACTTGCAAAGGTTGCGTTAGCAATAAAGCCGTAGCCTGATTCGCCAAAGAAATGCTGCAAATTAACCTCAACACCATCAACCCTAGCTTTCTTTTGATTCACAGGCTGAGTCACAGTCCATATCAAATCAGGATCACCTGGCGCACCAGAGATCTCATCTCCGTTAACATAGGGGCTGTCTTGGTAATTATCCAAAATATACTGAGCGACTTCAGTATATTGAAGAGGATCAATACCACTGTCAGTAACAGCTTCATTCCAAAGGGTACCGCCAATGATATTAGGAATTGCTCCCAATGAACGCTCTGCTATACCCGTACCAATAAATTTATCAACGTCCTTATCAAAATATCCAACCGATAAGTAACTTCCCTCGCCATAATACCACTCAGCTGACAGATCTATGTTACGAGACAAAATTGGCTCTAAATCAGGATTACCCGCCGATGCATTAGCATTCTGATTGGCATAAAACTGAGTACTGTTAGCAGTTAGACCACCTTTAATATCGCCATAATTTGGGCGTGTTATCGTTTTACTGAAGGATGCGCGCAAGACAACGTCTTCCATAACCTCAATGTCAAAATCAAGGCTAGGTAATACAAAATCGTAGTTGCCCAAGAAAGAATCTGGCTCTCCGCCCCCAGCTTTGGATACCAAATAAGCTTCATTGCCTGCTTTAGCCCAAACTGTTCCGTCGTACTCTGAAGTGACTGCTTGAGAGGTGATATCAGTTTCCTCATAACGAAGACCCAGATGCAAATTGACAGGCATTCCCGACACTTCGGCAGCTAAGTTGTAACGAATATAAGCTGCAATTGATTCTTCAAGAGTATAGAGGTTACTAAAGCCATTAACGTCTTCACCATTGTACTTAGTAGACGCACAATACCCGGTACCACAGTCACCGATAGCTTCATAGTCAGCACCACTTACCACATAGGAAGCCTCACCTGCTGCCATCAAGTCTGCTAAAGACGCAGTCATGTATTCAGTCTGTATACCCTCATAATCATTACCTGAGAGCTGATCAAATTGACCTTCAACACTTGAACGAATAACTATATCTGCCAAGTCTCCAGGGTTAGTACTACCGCCCCAATTATTTAGCTGTACAAAGTTAGAAACCGCTTTGTTGTCGACGTCGGAGATCTGTACACCAAAATCAATGCTTGATTGGTCAGAGAAGTCCCAACTGCCACTGAACTTAGTTTGTTCAATATTCATCAACGCAGCATCATTGCTAAATACACTACCGGTAATAATCATATCATTTTTATACAGAGGTCGATCAGTTTCACCGCCAGAATTCAAATCCAGCAACATAACTGGCATATCATATCCAGTAATAAATGTTTGACCCACCTTGTTAAACGTTGCCATTGTTATCAATGAGCTAGTTCCATTAGGACTATTTGCCCCTGTCTCTGCAGACGAATCATGCCAGTCAAAATTGAGGACTAGCTCATCATTGACTTGCCAATCAAGATTCAAGCCTATTGACTCATTAGTATTGGTGCGTCCATCTTCACCAGTACCCATGGCAAAGTCATTATTTTTAACAGTCTCTTGGTAAAAAGTTGGGCTAGCAATTGGACCATCTGTCCACGAACTAGATTGAGATACCGCAGCAGTATTTGAGAACCATGCCGACAGATCACTGTAAGACCGCTCAAGATCATACTCTGAGCGAATATAATCTAGAGTCATGCTCACGGAGTCTGATGGTGCGATTTGCAATACTACCTGACCGTTAGTTCTTTCACTACGGTATTCTGCAATGTTATAAGCCATCGATTGAGGTAAAGAATAATTTGAGTCTGCCGTGGTTGGTCGATTAATCTGACTATCATTATTGGCTAATTTTTGATCAGCACCGTCGCCGCTTCTAGTGTAGTAGCCTCCAACGCTTGTCCCATTGACACCGTTATTACGCTCTTGTCGACTCGCTATAATCGCTATACCGATGGTGTCATCGGCAAAAGTATTCATGTAGATACCGGAAAATTCTGGAGTATATTCATCACCAGTGCGAGTGGAGGTATCGTTCACAGACTTAATGGAGATACTTCCAACAGGATCACCCTCGAGAGGCTTAGGCGTTGAGATATTAATGGTCGACCCAATACCACCTGAAGGTACATCTGCACGGCCCGTCTTGTAGACCTGAACACCAGCAACACCTTCAGAAGCTAAATCACCAAAATCAAAAGATCGGCTTGTACCGTTATGGGTTGGCATTTGCCGTCCGTTGAGGGTAACAAGGTTGTATTCAGGACCAAAGCCACGAACCGTCACCTGACTGCCTTCACCGCGATTTCTAGAAATAGACACACCGGTAATACGTTGCAGAGATTCTGCTAAGTTCGCATCAGGGAACTTACCAATATCTTCAGCTGAAATAGCATCCACAACACCCATAGAATCTCGTTTAATGTCCATCGAGGCTTTCAAACTTCCCCTAATACCACCAGTGACAATAATTTCTTCTATCACGCCTTCGTCCTGAGCGAACGCAGGAACTGTCGTGCCAATGAGCGCTAGTGCCACGCTAGATGAAAGTAACCTCTTTCTGAATACCATTTTAAATCCCCTGAAATTAAGTGCTAACTCTAAATTTTATTTTTAACTGCTCTCGTAAGGGTGGCGTTACTCAAATTTAGACTAGCCACACTATGCCGAGAAACTTCCATCAGCATTTTATACGTCTCCAAGATTAAAACAGTCTGGAAGGTGGTGCTGTATGTTTGAGATTAAAGGCCCTTAATATGAGATAAAGCGGCGATATCTCTCACAAGCGTCGACCAATCCTCTTGGTTTCAACAGTAAAGGTCTAACAACCAGACTGATTTATTGATACACAGTTAGCAAAATATAGTCGGCGTTGGTGCGAAATGCCCATCGAAATCAGCTTAGACATGAGCCATTAGATTGCAGTAATAGGCAGCTCAGTTTTATATTTAACCTGCTTTAACGCAAAGCTAGATTGGATATTTGAAACACCCACAATCGTAGATAACTTTTGCACAATAAACTCCTCTAAAGTAGCAATATCACGCACTAATAAACGAATTAAATAATCGCTATTACCCGTCATTAAATAACATTCCATGACCTCGGAGTAGTTTTGCATCTGAGCCTCAAAACTCTCAAGAGCTTTTTCTACCTGCCGCTCTAAAGTCACCTGAATAAAAACATTAATTAGCAGGCCCACAGAGCTAGGCTTTACCAAAGCAACATAACGATCAATGATACCCTGCTCTTCCAAAGAACGGACTCGGCTTAAGCAGGGCGAAGGCGACAACCCAACACGACTGGCCAGGTCGACATTAGACAACTTACCTGACTGTTGCAATTCACGGAGAATTCTTAAATCTGTGGCATCGATCTTATTATTCGGCATATTATGCTTACTTTTAGTAATTAATAATTCAAATATGTCAATTATGGTCTCATATTGGCTTAACAACGGCAACACATGCCAAGCAATGCCCTTTACAATTTGCGTTTTCTGATTGTGACTATAACCTTATGAAACTTTCAAACTACGGTATTAAATTGACCGATAGTGACCCTGCCGAAACCAAAGACTGGATCGACTCTATCTCTGCCGTTACCTCAGTCCAAGGTGTTGAGCGAGCTCAATTTCTAATTCGACAGATTGAAGAGGTGATCAGAAATAGTGGATTTACGGCAAGCGGGCAACCATTTTCTGCTTATCGTAACTCGATCCCATTAGAGCGGCAGGGGTCATACCCAGGTAATTTAGAATTAGAAGAGCGAATTACTGCCATTACCCGCTGGAATGCACTGGCAATGGTTATGCGCGCCAACAAAGCATATGGAGGGCTTGGTGGCCATATTGCTAGTTACGCCTCTGCCGCCGAGATTTTTGAAACTGGATTTAATCATTTCTTTCGGGCTCAAACCGATGATTTTGGTGGCGATTTAGTTTACTTTCAGCCGCATTCCGCACCTGGGGTTTATGCTAGAGCATTTTTAGAAGGCCGCCTAGACGAAGAGCAGCTTTCAAACTATCGACAAGAAGTCGCAGGCAAAGGGCTCTGCTCTTATCCTCATCCGTACTTAATGCCGGACTTTTGGCAATTTCCTACTGGATCAATGGGAATTGGCCCTATTAGTGCAGTCTACCAAGCTCGGTATATGCGTTACCTTGAAGGTCGTGGCTTAGCGAAAACAGAAGGGCGTCATGTGTGGGGTGTGTTTGGTGATGGCGAAATGGATGAGCCTGAGTCCATTAGCGGATTAACTCTTGCTGCACGTGAAGGGCTCGATAATCTTACCTTTATCGTTAATTGTAATCTGCAACGCCTCGATGGCCCCGTGCGTGGCAACGGACAGATTATTCAAGAGTTGGAAAGCCTATTTATCGGTGCCGGCTGGAACGTTATTAAAGTCCTTTGGGGTTCTGAGTGGGACAGCCTTTTTGCCCATGATACTAATCAGGTTTTACTTAGGCGCTTTGCCGAAACCGTCGACGGTGAGTACCAAGATCTAGGCTCTAAAGATGGTGATTACAATCGCGCTAAATTCTTTGACGCTGACCCAGCAACACAAGATCTTGTTGCCCACATGACAGATGCAGAAATCAACAAATTGAAACGTGGCGGTCACGACTTACGTAAATTACATGCAGCCTTTGCCGCAGCTAAAGCACACAAAGGGTCCCCTACCGTTATATTGGCTAAGACTAAAAAGGGCTTTGGCATGGGTGGTGCGGGAGAAAGCCGTATGTCCTCTCATCAAGCAAAGACCATTGATATGACATCGCTAACGGCTTTTCGAGATCGGTTTTTATTACCTCTCACCGATAATGATCTTGAGTCTCTTAACTTTTATAAGCCAGCTGATGATAGTGAGGAAATGGTTTATATGCGTAAAAAGCGCCAAGAACTGGGTGGACATATTCCGTCACGAAAAATCACTGAGATACCCGTTAGAGAATTAGGCAATGAGGCGCAATTGATCCCAAAGATTGACCAATACGCAAAGTTTGCGTTGCGTGCTGATAAAAAGTCTATGTCCACCACTATGGCTGCTGTTCGCATGCTTGGGGCACTATTAAAAGATAAGACTCTGGGACCAAAAATTGTCCCTATAGTGGCCGACGAAGCAAGAACCTTCGGCATGGACAATCTGTTCCGGCAAATAGGCATTTATTCGCCTCTTGGTCAGCTTTATACACCAGAAGATTCCGACTCGATGATGTTTTATAAGGAAGCCAAGAACGGTCAGTTATTGGAGGAAGGTATTAATGAAGCCGGCGCCATTTCATCTTGGGCGGCAGCAGCAACCTCATACTCTGTGCATGACACGCCGACCTTACCTTTTTATATTTACTATTCGATGTTCGGATTTCAACGAGTCGGCGACCTCATCTGGGCCGCTGCCGATCAACGCGCCCGAGGATTTCTATTGGGCGCCACTGCAGGGCGCACAACACTCTCAGGTGAGGGTTTGCAACATCAAGATGGCAGTAGTCATATAGTCGCCTCGACTGTCCCGAATTGCCGCGCTTATGATCCTGCCTACGCCTATGAGCTAGCGATTATTATGGATCATGGTATGCGCCAGATGATGGAACGAAATGTTGATGAGTTTTATTACATCACGGTGATGAACGAGAATTATGCTCAACCTAGTATGCCCGAAGGGGTGCAGGAGGACATCCTGCGTGGTCTCTACCAAATAGACACGCGGGGCGACAAGGATAACAAAGTAAGGGTTCGCCTGATCGGCTCTGGCACCATTCTCAATGAAGTCATCGCTGCTGCGGATAATTTGCTCAATGATTTTAATATTGCTAGTGATATCTTTAGTGCCACGAGCTTTACTGAGCTAGAGCGCGAAGCGCGAACCGTAGAACGGACCAACCGGCTAAAGCCAAGCAAGGTACCTAAGATCAGTCATGTACAAGCTTGTTTATCGGGAGATCTGCCTATTATTGCAGCGACAGATTATGTAAGAGCACTGCCTCAATTAATCGCTCCCTATGTAGAGGGGCGTCTAGTTGCCTTGGGGACTGACGGCTTTGGCCGCAGTGACAAACGGGCCGTACTACGCCAGTTTTTTGAGGTGGACAATAAAAGTATCGCGATCGCAGCCATTGAAGCGCTTGCCAAAGCTCAAATAATCGATTATTCAGTGCTACAAGACGCGTTAAAATCTTATGGCATCGACGGGGATGCACCAGCGCCCTGGACTATTTAAACTGTATTTTCGTTGAGCTCCAAGCTGATAGATATAACGTATATACGTGATCGGTCCCTGTACCTAGTCAGGAATTTTTCCTATACTGCGCGGCTCGACTGTATCCCCTCAAGGATACCTCCATAGATAGGATTGCTTCATGGCCAAGGTAATAACAGAAACAGTGACCGCTGTGCATCATTGGAACGACACTCTGTTTAGTTTCAAGACAACGCGGGATGCGGCATTTAGGTTCAAGAATGGTCATTTTGTGATGATCGGTCTTGTGCACGAAGGCAAGCCTTTAATGCGTGCTTACAGTATTGTTAGCGCCAACTATGAAGATGAATTAGAGTTCTTTAGCATCAAAGTAGAAAACGGGCCTCTTACGTCGAAACTGCAACACCTAACTGTCGGCGATGAATTATTGATCGGCAGTAAACCTACCGGCACCCTGATTACTGACCAAATACTGCCCGGAAAAACCCTTTACTTAATAGGCACCGGGACCGGCCTTGCGCCATTTCTAAGTATTATTAAAGACCCAGAGGTTTACGGCCAATTTGACTCTATTGTGCTTGTACATGGGGTACGTTATGTCTCAGAACTCGCCTACACCGACTACATTCAGAACGAACTAGCCGGGCATGAATATTTGGGTGACCTAGTGAAGCAAAAACTAAAGTACTATCCTTTGGTGACACGAGAGCCTTTTAAAAACAATGGGCGCATAACCGACATGATGACCTGTGGAAAATTGTTTCTCGATCTAGATTTGCCTCTTCCTAACAAAAAAGATGACCGGTTTATGTTGTGCGGGAGTCCCAGCATGCTGAAAGATATGGGTGCTATTTTAGAAGCGCGCGGTTTCTCTGAAACGCGCAGTGGTCAGATGGGTGAGTACGTTATTGAGCGCGCATTTGTCGACAAATAGGCGATATCTTTAGTTTTCCAAGACAAAAAAAGGCCACTATTAAGTGGCCTTTTTTATTACGTTTTTATCTTT
>Ga0308003_1001318_pt1 | contig 10928 bp, 6 predicted proteins | sample Neamet36_FD_203159 | JGI IMG/M metagenome (GOLD analysis project Ga0308003, IMG submission 203159) | Marine microbial communities from water near the shore, Antarctic Ocean - #36 | ecosystem: Environmental > Aquatic > Marine > Unclassified | place: Southern Ocean | collected 2014-06-06
TACGATCTCCACTAGCAAACAAATCTTGTGTTATAGTAAAAGAATGAATAATTCCTTCATTTGCGGCATCAAGAGTCATGTCTGAAGGTACGTCAGCTTCCATTTCTAGGCTAAAGTTATAGTTGACAAGATTTGCAATAGGAGATATAGTTTCTTCAGCAGTAACCTCCCCATTTTCATCTCTATAGTTTTCAACATCACATTGGAAAATCATTCTAGCCTTATCTATATCGTAAACATCAGCTGCAGTAACAGTCTCATCTTTCAATTGGAATATTTGATACCCTTCGAATACATAAGTATCTCTATAAGGAAGAGACTCTGCAACATCGTAGTAACCCACAATATTGATTAAATCTTGTTCTAAATAATCCTCATTGGAATTTTGGTTATTATTAGAAACATTGGCCGTATTAGTCAATGTAATAATAATCTCTTGATTTAATTCTTGAAGGGTTAAATCTGGAGCATCAGGACCATCGAGAACTTCAAAACAAATATCGAAAAGCTTTTGAGCTTTATCATCTGCAATACGCATCAACTCTACAGACTCCCAAGCACCACCACTAGTAGCACGAGCCCAAACAACACCGGTTGTAATCGTATTTACAGCACCTGGTTGTAAAGTAAAAGGACCTGCAGATTGTACAAACCTTCTATCATTAGCTACATTTCCAGCAATTTGTTCAGTCCATTCATCTTCAAAAGAAGGGTCTGTATCGCCAGGGAACATATAGTTACATAAAGGACTAGAAGGATTTCTACCGTCTGCACCGTAAGTCATCGGCTTATTATCTAGCCATTTACCCTGTAAATAATTGTAAAAGTCTTGTGCTAAATCTGGATTTCCTGTAACAGTACCATCATTGTTAAAGTACATAAACTTAGACATGATAATCTGTTCTCCAGGCTCATCTATAATACCATCTAAATCGTTATCAACACCATCATTCTCATCAGCAATAGGGCCTCTAAAGAAATCTACACCAATTGCAGGAGGATTAGATCCATAACCAGCAGCTGTACCATCGTCTTCGTCACCGTTGTAGCAGTAACCTAAACCTCTGGCAACATCACAACCTACATAATCATCAAGGTAATCACCTAAATCTGGATCTACGTGAACCCCAAAATAAGCATCGTTTAATGCACTATGCGAACGGTTGATTAACTTGTAATTGTAAAAAGTCATGTTGTTAATCTCATCGTTGGTAGAGAAAGCAAAAGCTTGTGCTTGAATTTCTAAACCAATAGGTTCAATAGAACCAGACGCAGTATGAGACTCACCGTTGTCGTTGTATACCCACCAAAGAGTTTGATCACCAAATAACATATCGGCTTCCTGACAGTTAAAAGTACCGTCTAAATTATATTCTGGATAATCTCCGGCTGAAGGGTCGTAAGAACCATTACCATTAACATCACGGAAAGGAGCTAAATTTTCTTGATCGTAGTAAGGAGTTGTTCCAACTTGATCATCATAACCTTCAAAAGCATTCCCCGTTTGGTTATCCGTAGTACGGTTACCAGGGTAACTTAAAATAGAAAGTGGAATAGAATAATCTGGAAATTCAAGAGCTTGGTTATCAGAAGCAAAATAAGCAACAAATTCTTCTACCTCAGCTCTAGTAATTACATGGTGGTAATCATATTCAGCACAAATAGAAGCTTCAGTAGTCCCGTATTTATTGTTAGGACTAGCATCAGCACTTAAACGTACATTGTCTAAGGGCCCTGGCCAGAAATCGTTACCAGACTGACGGTAAGTTTGAGCAGCTACTTTTAACTGATCATCATCATCCATACCACCAATCCATAAAGAACCAGCGAACAAAGAATGTTTTCCACTATTTTTTGGGATTTCGTATTTACCAGAAGATAAATTCCACCACATATCACCACCATTCAAAATGGTAGTTTTAACATTATTAATGTCTAATAATGTTTGAGCAGTACCAGCAGCACAGTTATATGCCAACGTTTGGGTTGGAGTAGTAACATCACCGCCAGAATAATTCACATTCTCTTTTGCTTGAGCACCCAAACCAAGGGTTGCAAAGAAAACGTATAGCGTATTTTTAATTGTCTTTTTCATATACATACAATTTTCTACCAAGACTAAAAGTCTAGTGTTACACCTACACGAACAGTTCTTGGACGTGTGTAATTGTTGGGGTTATTTAACTTTAAAGAGTATAAATCGGAATACGAGTTTGGATCAACTTTATTCTCTACATCACTAACTCCGACTGCAGAAGTAAGGTATCCATCATCGTTAGCATTACCAGTATATTGGTAAATACTAACCAAGTTTTGGGTGTTCAATAAGTTTTGAACTTGGAAATATACATTCATAGAAGTAGTTTTCATTTCTTCTCCTTCACCCCAAGTTATATCGAAACTTTTGTTAACTCTCATATCTAAACGGTATCTCCATGGTAAACGTGAACCGTTTACAGAACCTTCTAAATAAGATCTATCGTTCTCACCAAAAACAGCTTCACGAGTAACATTCAATTGTCTAGAGAATGGTGTTCCAGAACCTGCAGTAGCAACTAAATTAACACCTGTATTTTCTAAAATTGGACGACCAGCAAGTAAAGGACCATTGTATTTGTTTCCTGAACCGTAACGGAAGTCTAAACTTGCAGTTAAATTATGACGTTGATCATAATCTAAAGGTAAGGTAGATCTTAAGTTTGGTTGGTCAGAATTCACAATATTTACACCAGAAGTTGAAGATGAACCAGAACCATCGGCGAATTGTAAAGTATAGTTAGCGTTAAAACTTACATTGTTAGTTCTACGCATTTCGTAGGCAACAGATAAACCTTTTACAGTACCGAAATCGATATTTCCAAAAGTGAAATATTCCCTAGGATAAGCAAAAGCAACCCTAGTGTACTGTATCATATCTCTCATTTCTCTATAGAAAGCAGAAATAGATAGTGCTGAACTAGAAGATAAAGTTTGTTTAAACCCTAACTCATAATCTGTAGTACGTTGCGATTTCAAATTCGGATTATTTATAGTACTAGCTGTTTTATGAGCCAAGAATAAATAATCTGTAGGGTCCATTCTGTTTCTACTAGGACGTTGAGTAAGCACATCGTAGTGAGCATAGAAAATAGCTTCATCAGAAATTGGGAAGTTGAAAGAAATACGAGGCATGAAATTAACTTGCGGCGTATAATCTTCGAATGCATCAACACTTAAACCTGCGTTTAATGGATCAGTCCCTTCAGTAGAAGCTCCCGGATTAGCTAATAATGGTGTTACACCAGTAGAAGCATCTAATAAACTAGGGTCTGTAATAGGAAGACCTGCAGCATTAAACCAGTTATCACCATTTCTATAACCTGTAATATCAGAAGTTTCTGTAGCATTTAAACTTGCAACATAAACAACGTAATCATCTCCAATATTAGAAGGATGATCATCTACATGAAATTCTCCAGCAGTAAGGACTTCATATATCGAATATTTATCTTTTAATACTTCTTGGTTGGCATCGTATCTATCTACACGCACACCAATATTGAAGATTAAATCTTCGAAAGCAAATTTATCTTGAATATAACCCGAAACATAAATAGGTTGAAAAGCCCCGATTTCGCGTTTATAATCTCCATTAGCATCTTTATCAGTTAAGAATTCTTTCATTCCTGGCTGAACACCTTCTAGCTTATTTCCTTCACTGTCGTAACCATACCACGAAGCATAAGAAGAATTTGGATTTAATGTAAGTAACTCATCAGAGCTAAACATGGAAATATCGAAATCAGCTGGCATATAAGTATGAATATCTACAATTTGATCGTACCCAATTTCATGTGCATCTCTAAACTTAGTTGCAAAACTGGTCATTTCGTCGTAGTTATAAATATTTTGTTGTCCTATAAGGTTCCCTTGATCGTTTAAGAATTCATAAGAACCTTCTTCAACACCAATATATTTATTTACTTGTTGTTGTGCTAAAGTCCATAAACCTACTGGTGTAACACTATAGTATCTATCATCTCTTTGCTCGTATTCGAAACCAAACTGAAGTGCATGGTCGTTAATATCAGCAGAAGCAGAACCAGTAAAACGGAATTGAGAATCTTTACTTCTATTGTATCCGTTGTATTCTCTACCAGTGTTGTACCAAATAGAATATACATTGTCCGTACGGTCTCCATTTACAGCTGCACCAATACCACTTACTTGTGCTAAGTTCGCAATCCCTTCATTTCCTAAGAAGTCGAAATAAGATTGTGTATAACTAGTAGCATAAGGATTTAAAGTAGCTGCATCGAAAGCATAATTAGTGATAACATTGGTTTGCTCCTGAAAATTATAAAAATCTACATTTTGCTCTAATAAATCATCATAATAAGAGCCACCAACTGAAACCGTAGTGTCGATAACACCACTTGGTGTATCCCATAGTACATTTAAACTATCTGAAGCATCCCAAGGGGTACTATTCATTAAAGTACGCTCTGGTGTAAACTTACCAATATAACCGTAGTTGAATAAATTGTCTTTGTGATCTGAATCTTGAGTAGTTGCATTATCTTGAGAATAATCGGCTTGTAAAGTAAAGAATGCATTCTTCAGTGTAGAAGAAGACTGCTCTTCGTCTGAAGCACCAAAACTTTGTTGCAAACGAGAGTAAACTCTCCAAGAATTCTTTATCGTTTCAGGATTATTTTCAGGATTGAATAAACTATACGTATATATATAACCTCTGTATTTAGAATAAGAAAGGTTACCACCTAAAGTAATATTAGTATTTTTAGAAGGCTTGAAATCTATCTTACCTTGTAAGCTTGCATTTACTTTCCCAACATCTTGCTTAGCATCAATATGCTCAAGGTCATCCATAGTAATGAATTCAGAAGCTTTTAAAGCTTGAACCTGACCAAGGTTATAACTAAACAATAATGGGTTTTGCTCAAGCTCATCCATTACGTCGTCTTTTACCTTATACATACCAACAGCAGAAGGATCTTCATCCTTTATGTTTTCGTATTCCCCCGACAAGAAGAAACCTAAGATGGAATTCCCATCTCTTTTCTTTAAAGGACCCGACAAGTTAAAACCTAACAAGTTATATCCGTAAGGATCGAGAAGACTAGAAGTTACTGCTTCTACTCCACCGAAGAATTCGTTGGAAGGACCACGAGTTGTAATACTAATTACACCACCCATAGCATCACCATAAGAAGCAGGTAAACCACCTGTAATTACAGTCATTTGTTCTATAGCAGATTGTGGAAGCTTGTTAGAAGCTCTAACTTTAACCCCATCAATATAGAAGAAAGTAGCATCAGAACGTGCTCCACGCACATTTAAGTCTCCACCTTCATCAGACTGATAAATACCTGCAGTTTGTGCAGCCACCGACTGTACATCACGCGTTGGTAATGCGGTAATTTCTTCCTTAGTCTTTGTAGTACCCGTTTTATCAGGATCGATAAGTGGAACCACATATTCAACTAATTCTACTTCTCCCAATACATCGGACTCAATTTTAAGACCTGCATTGATAAAAGTAATTTTGTTAGAAGAAACAAGAACGTCGGTTATTTCTTTGGTTGCGAAGCCAATAAACGACACTTTTACCGTGTATCTTCCTGGGTCTATTGGTTTGATGGTGTACTTCCCATCAAAATCAGCAACAGCTCCATCGACGACGGTTCCATTTAATTCTATCACAATATTTGCCATTGGTACGGACTCGCCCGTATCAAACTCTGTGATTGTACCTTTTAAGGTACCCGATTGCGACTGTGCTATAGAATAATTTGAGATCCCGAGCAAGGCAATCACAGCTAGTAATTTTCGCAGCATAAACTTATCTTTTAGTTTGCCTAGATTTTTTTTTCAATCTGGTAAATATAGAACTAATTAAAACGCTATTCAAATACTTTTCACGAGGAATACTCGTTCTAGTAAAATTCTTTGTTGTTTTTTTGCATCTTATTGAATAAACAAACCTCAATATCAACTATTTGTATGAAACGATTTCTTCTACTTATCGCTCTTCTAATCCATATTTACGCTTGCGATAAAGACAAATATGAATTCCCAGACGCCTACGTTAACACTTATATATACCCCAATAATGTCGAGTTTAACGGATTGAACTTCCCAGGGGGGTCTACCTATATAAATGGAGGTGTAAATGGATTATTAATATTTCACGATTATTTCGATAATTATATAGCCTACGACAGAGCCTGCACAAATGAACCTCTAAATAGCTGTGAACAGGTATATATTAATAGCGAAGAATTAAATACGTTGAGCTGTCATTGCTGCGATTCGGAGTATTTTATTTTCGACGGCTCTGTTACTAATGGACCAGCGCATTATGCGCTCCACAGATACAGAACTAGCTTTGATGGTGTGAAATTGAGAATTTATAATTAGCTGAATACAGAAGGCTTAGACAAAAAACTATGATTTTTCTTATTGCTATCAAAATAGTCATGTGTCTAAGGGTCGTTGAATGACTAGGTTTTAGCAAAGTTTTGAGTTTTGAGTTATAAGTTTTGTTTGAAAAAGGGTAATTATGTTTAAATCTCTGTGTATCTCAATTTTATCTATGAATCTCTGTGTAATAATTTTGTTAAAACAACCAAAAGGTCAAATGCTAATTAATTCGTTTTCAATTCATTTTTAATTCTCTCTGTACTAAATTCCCATTTCTCAAAGAAAAATTATTAAACCAAAAAAAAATCGCCCTAGGGCGATTTTTTGATTTTATAAAATTACGAATGCTGTTTAGGATTTACTGTCTCCCAAAAATTAGAGCGGTAAATGAATCTTAACTACATTCTTAATATTCTAACTAATAACGGTAGTATTCTGGCTTATAAGGCCCTCCAACAGGAACGCTAATATAATCAGCCTGATCGTCGCTAAGAACTTCTAGTACTACTCCTAATTTTGCTAAGTGCAAACGAGCTACTTTTTCGTCTAAGTGCTTAGGTAATGTATAAACCTTGTTTTCGTACTTATCAGAGTCTAGCCATAACTCTAATTGAGCTAATGTTTGATTTGCAAAAGAGTTAGACATTACAAAAGAAGGGTGTCCTGTAGCACAACCTAAGTTTACTAATCTTCCTTCAGCTAATAAAATAATATCCTTACCTGCAATTGTGTATTGATCTACCTGAGGTTTGATTTCAATTTTTGAAGCACCGTGGTTACTATTCAACCAAGCAACATCAATTTCATTATCGAAATGTCCTATATTACATACAATAGCCTTGTCTTTCATATTCTCGAAATGACGGCCAACTATAATGTCTTTATTCCCTGTAGTGGTAACAATAATATCTGCCTGCTTTACAGCATCGTCCATTTTTTTCACTTCGAAACCTTCCATTGCAGCTTGTAAAGCACAAATAGGATCAATTTCGGTAACGATAACACGAGCTCCAGAAGCTTGCAATGACTGAGCAGAACCTTTTCCTACATCACCATAACCAGCAACAACAGCTATTTTACCAGCAATCATAACATCGGTAGCTCTACGAATACCATCTACTAAAGACTCACGACATCCGTATTTATTATCGAACTTAGATTTTGTAACAGAGTCGTTTACGTTAATCGCTGGCATAACAAGCGTTCCGTTTTTCTCTCTATCGTATAAACGGTGAACTCCGGTAGTAGTTTCCTCAGACAATCCTTTGATGTCTGCAACTAATTCTGGGAATCTATCAAAGACCATGTTGGTTAAATCACCACCATCGTCTAAAATTAAATTTAAGGCTTTACCACCTTTAAAAGAATGTAATGTTTGTTCTATACACCAGTCAAATTCCTCGTCGTTCATACCTTTCCAAGCATAAACAGGAACACCAGTAGCAGCAATTGCAGCTGCGGCATGATCTTGAGTAGAGAATATATTACAAGAAGACCAAGTAACATCGGCTCCTAAAGCAACAAGAGTTTCTATTAGTACAGCTGTTTGAATAGTCATGTGTAAACAACCTGCAATACGAGCTCCTTTTAAAGGTTGTGCCGCTGCATACTCTTCACGAATAGACATTAAACCAGGCATTTCTGCCTCTGCCAAACGAATTTCTTTTCTTCCCCAATCTGCTAAAGAAATATCTTTAACCTTGTACTGAACTGCACTCATAGTTTCGTAATTTTTTAATAAACTTTAGACCGCAAATATACAATAATAGAATCGGTTATTGAATACAGTTATACAAGAACAAAATCAAAGACTAAAGAAGGGCAAAAGATGTATATATTTACCAGCCAGATGAAACAAGTATTTTACAAAAACACAGCAGCAAAAAGCCACCTATATGTATGGAAGGTAAAATCGTGTGCTGGTACTTTATTAAAGCTTGTGCAATTAAGTCATCAGGAACAAGAAGATTTCAAAACTCTCAAAACCGAAAAAAGAAAAGTAGAATTTTTAGCCTGTAGAATTGCCTTAAAAAAACTGTTTACTAAAGAGCTTACTTTAAACCATTTTACTACTGGAAAACCTTATATTAAAGAAGCGAAACACATTTCAATTTCTCACAGTCATAATTATATTGCAATTGCTTTTGGCGAAATAGAGGTAGGTATAGATATCGAAAAACCTCAAGAGAAAATGCTCAGACTAATATCCAGAGTTATTTCGGAGCAAGAAAACAAAACATTCCTTAAAAACCCAAACATCGAACTAGCTTGTAGATTATGGGGAGCTAAAGAAGCGATTCTTAAATATATAGGTGATAAAAATCTAAATTACCGAGATGACATTATTCTCAAGGGGAATGCTGCAAGCTATTTAGGAGGAGAGTTCAATATTTACCATGAAAATGTAGAGGAGATGATTTTGACTTATGTGTACGGGAAATAATTTTGATATCAAATTGACTGAAAAAAGGATAGTGATGAGTTTTTAGTGAAATTGTAAAACTTGGTATATTTATCATTCCCTATTATAAAACGGTGAGTGTTTCCTTTGTTTTCTCTGTGAATCATTGTGTGGTAAAGAGTCAACAAAAAACTACCTCCTGACATATTCCAAAATTTTCTAATTACTTCTCCATGCAATCACAGGGTTCACTCATAAATAACGCTACTCCTTTCATCATTTCCATATACGCATTGTATTTATTGTAATTTAAAGCAACCCCACGAATGTCTAGTAGTTTAAGGTTTTTTAAGTCTGCTAATTCTTCTGGGAGATCGGCTATATAATTATCCCATAAATCTAATTGCTCTATAGATTCTAAAAGACCAATATTGGTAGGGATAAACTCAATTTTATTTCTGCTTAAATTGAGTCTAAGCAATGACGACAAAAACGCCAAAGAATCTGGAAATGACTTAATCTTATTCTTACTTAAATCGAGAGTCTTTAAATTTGGAAACTGCTTTATTTCTTTAGGAAATGCAGTAAACCCTTTTCTCCTTAACTGAAGTTGGTAAACTTGAACTGGATTCTCTAAAGCAGCAGCCAAGCTTTTATAAACGAAGTCTTCTTGTGCGAGCAAGCTAAAGCTAGAAACTAAAAAAAAGAATAAAAAACGCATCTTAATTGGCTAGAACAAATTGCTTATCCAATTCTAACTGAGCTTTTAAAGCCTCGAGGTTTTCAAATTTTTGCTCCTCTCTTATCCAATTTTCAAAAGTTAAGGTAATTTCTTCTCCGTATATATCGGCGTCAAAACCTAGAATGTGTGTCTCAATGGTTTTCTCCTCACCATCTATGGTAGGTCTCAACCCTATATTCAACATTCCTTTATAATTTTGATTACGCACAGAAACGGTAACAGAATAAACGCCATTTGCTGGAATAAGTTTATGAGCGTCAACAATTTTTAAATTCGCGGTTGGGAATCCTAATTTATGTCCGAGGTTATTTCCTTTAACCACAATACCACTTAAATGGAAATCGTGGGTTAAATAACCCTTTGCGGTTACAACATCTCCAGATTCTAATGCTTTTCTAATTTTGGTGGAACTCACCGAAATAGCATCTATATCTTGCGCACAAATTTCTTCTACCTGAAACCCATACATTGGGCCGTACTCTTTAAGATGCTCAAAACTACCTTCTCTATTTCTACCGAAATGATGATTATAACCTATGACCAACCTAGAAGTACCAATTTTATTAACCAATATATCGCGAACAAACTCTACAGAAGACAAGCGAGAAAAGGCTCTAGAAAAGGGATGTATTATTAAATGATCAATACCTGCTTTTTCTAAAAGAGCTATTTTTTCATTTTTCGTAGTAATGAGTTTTAAATCGTTGTCGGAAAACAAAACCATACGAGGGTGTGGGAAAAAGGTTAACAAAACCGTTTCACCCTTTATAGAAGTCGCTATTTCTTTTAAGCGATCTATAATTTTATAATGTCCAATATGTACACCATCGAAAGTCCCAGTTGTAACAACTGCATTCTCAATTTTCTCAAATTCTTCTAGGCTATGATATATTTTCACAAGCTGAAATCTAACAACATTATTACCAGTAATTAAGTCGTTTAAACAGTAAGTTTAAAAACGCATTCAAAATTAGCAAAATAAAAAAGGAGTGGGCAGAATCTAATCAAATAAAAATCAGTAAATTTGCAGCCGTAAAACGCGGATATTCATTTTCAACAAAATATATTTTACGATGTCAAAAAATATCGGAAAAATCGCCCAAGTAATTGGACCAGTTGTCGACATTAAGTTCGATAGTAGTGTAGCTGACTTACCTAACATCTATGATGCTCTTGAGATTACAAGAGCTAATGGTAAAAAGGTCATTCTTGAATGTCAACAACACATTGGAGAAGATACAGTGCGTGCCATTTCAATGGACTCAACAGACGGATTAAGTAGAGGAATGGAAGTTACGGCTTCTGGATCGCCTATATTAATGCCAGTTGGTGAAGAAATTAAAGGTCGTTTATTTAATGTTG
>Ga0308003_1001322_pt1 | contig 10909 bp, 6 predicted proteins | sample Neamet36_FD_203159 | JGI IMG/M metagenome (GOLD analysis project Ga0308003, IMG submission 203159) | Marine microbial communities from water near the shore, Antarctic Ocean - #36 | ecosystem: Environmental > Aquatic > Marine > Unclassified | place: Southern Ocean | collected 2014-06-06
AACGGCACGTGTCCGCAGACACGCACTGCCCGCCATTGGCACACGTGTTGGAACAGATGGGCGTGGTGCAGTTAGCGTCGAACCAGCCTGGTGCGCAGGAGCACGTGTCCGGGGACGAGCAAGTGCCACCGTTCTGGCACGTCTGGATGCACTGCGCGACGTTGCAGTTGGGGCCACCGAAGCCGGGCTTGCACGTACACATGTCCGGTGCCGTACACACGCTGTCCCTACCGCACGCTGTCGCGCACACAGGTTTGGCGCAGTCCACACCCTCCCAGCCGGCAGGACACACGCACGTGTCTGCGGCGATACAGCGACCACCGTTCTCGCAGATCTGGGTGCACACGGCAGACAAGCCGCGGATGACGTTGTTTCCGCTGTCAGCAATGTACAGGAAGCTCGTGTCGTTGATGATGCGCTGGCCTGTGATGCCATGTGGCGTCGAAAACAGAGCCTGCTGCGCTGGTTGCGCGTCACGGTTCCCACAGCCCAGCTCCAACGGCGCCGCGGGCGAGCCTGCCACGTTGTTCACCATGGTCATGGCAATGTTGTACGTCTCCACATTGAAGATGCGCTGCTCGTGGACGGGGATGTCCGTGGAGTGGAGGCTGTTGGACGTCGTGCCCTTGTCGAAAGTGTTGGCGCCGAAGTTCGTCGGCCAAATAAAGGCACGGCGCTGTGTCATGATCTGCACGAAGCCACCAGCATCGGTGAGCTTGCCGTCGTGGATGGCCGCCATACATATGGAGCTGTTGTCTGAATACCACCTGTTGCCCTCAAGTGGTGTGTCAGCGGTGCTGGCGCACCCCCGAGGACACAGCACGATCAGAGCCATGCCCTGCTCGCTGTCCTCGTTGACGGTCACACGCGCATCGTCGATCACGAGGTTGTCTCCAAAGGTCTCCAAGAAGGAATCGTCCCAGAATTCCTTCGGCAGCACGCTGCGCACGTTGGCCGTGGCGTTCAGGACGAAGTGCTTATCCAGAGTGTCAGGCGGAGGCACTCCCACGCAGTTCTTGATGAACTTTCCACGGTCCAATTCCTTCTCGTAGGGCGTGCCGTAGTTGTACTGGATATTCTTCTCCACGCGACTGACCTTGCGGCCCGTCTTGTCGATGGCCTGGTCGAAGGAGGTGCAGCCAGAGGGGCGGATGATCTCGTGAGGCCTGGTGGTACACTGCACATGCTCAGCCACAAGGGCCATTGGCGTGAGGCGTCGGATGCGGCACGACGCCGCGTCAGTCACGTACGCGATACCGTCGTCGGACACGAAGACGCCCGATGGCCCGAAGAAGGTCGCCTCTTCGCCGCGTCCGTCGTCCTGTCCCTGCATATCATAGTAGTTCGCCCCCGTCGCGGGATCCAACAGATGCTCGTATTTACCCGCGAGGGTGGACACCCTCCCCTGCGACTTGATGGTCTGCACCTCATACTCCTCGAAAGGTAGCTCCAGTATGCGCACGCGGTGCTCATCGGTGATGTACAGCGTATTGTTCACGCCCCGTGTCACGTCCCTGGGATTGTAGAAGCGTGCGTCGTGCAGAGACCCGTCGGCGTAGCCGGGGACACCCACCAGACATGGTGGGGGACAGCCGCCGAGCGGGTTGCCCAGAGGGTCAGTGGTGCCGTTGGCGATGCCTCCGGCCAGCGTCCATGTCTCGCCCTGGCCGTCGATGTAGCGCAAGAGGAAATTTCCCGTGTCCGCCACCGCGATGTAATCGTCATCCATAAATGCCACGCTCTCAGGCGCACTGAACTTTGCCGTGGCACCTGGGCCGTCGGCAAAGCCGGAGATGGGCCAGGACGTGGACTTGTAATCACTTTCGCTCAGTGTGTTGTTCCCGCACAGACCGGAGAAGCACTTGACGGTGCAGCGCCTAGAAGAGTGCGGGGGCGGGTCCTCAAAGTAGTACGACAGTTGACGGATACGGTGGTTGCCAGTGTCGGCGATGGCAATCAGTGCGAACTTATCGCCGTTCGAGTCCGTCTTTACCACCACGTCCACGCCTTTGGGGTTGTTGAAGGTGGCATGCTCACAATCGCCATCCGTGTAGCCGTTGTGGCCGTTTCCCTTTCCCGCCAACGTCGTGACGGTGCCGTTGCTTGAGACCATCCGGATGGCATGGTTCAGAGTGTCCGCCACATAGACGACGCTGTTCTCGTCAAGGGTGACGTCCTCGGGGCCATCAAACATGGCTGCCAAAGGGTCTCCGTCGCCGTCGGTGAAACCCGCCTCGCCGCTGCCAGCCAGGCGGAACGTGAAGCCCTGGGGGTTGAAGTCCGTCGGACCGGGCATCTTCTCACCCTTTACTCCAGGACCGTCCAATTCGCACGGCAGACCGTACAGCGCCTGCTCCGTGCAGTTACGCGGGTACTGCCACAGGTCTACCTGGTTGTCGTTCTCCCAGCGGCCCATGTCCGGGTACACGTCCACCACGGAGCTGGTCAGCGCCGTGTAGTTACGCGCACGCGTGCCGATGCCGTAGCCGAAACAGCGCACCGAGCAGCCTTCGAAGTCGTCGTTGGAAGGGTCTATGCACTTGCCACCCGTCGTCATGACACAGAAGTGCGTCGTGTTCTTGTGACCGTAGTCGCGGCGGTGCATGCCGCCCACTGCCCACGCCGTGTCGCTCACGACGGGGATATTAAAGCTCATGTCCTCCGGCCGTACACCCTGCAACTGCAACGAGCACGTGCCATTCGAGTTAGGATCGCTGCTGTTGGTCGGGTTCAGGTCCGACCAGCAGTCGATGTCCTCGCAGATGGTACACTTGCTCAAGCCGCCTGTCAGCGTGCACTCGTGCCGGAAGTCCTGCATGTTGGAGTTTACACGGCCTTTGCGCTCTAGCGACTGTCCTTGGTACTTGGAGTAAGCGAACGGGTAGTTAGGGAACTCCGACTTGGGACATTGCTCCCGCGTCGACCAGGAGCGGAACTCGCGAAGCGACGCCGTCAGCTGCAGTGCCACTAATAACACCACCAGCCACAGCCTCGGTAGCCCCATTGCCATGCTCTTCTTTCTAACCCGATCTAGACGCTCCTCTTGGAATAAAACGTCGGCTTTTCGATCGCCTACGCGGTGTTAACCATTCCCTCTTCTTCAAATATCCAACCCGAAAGCCAGAGCGAACTCTACAACGCTCAGAAAACGTCTCAAAGAGTGGCGCGCGTTGCCCGTTCCAGACGTCAAAATCACATCATCGGTGCGGATCCTTCCAAGAGTACGGGTCGCGGCGACGGGGACAAGCACCAGGATGTTCTCACTTCCTTCCACTTATCGTTTTATCTACTTCGAAGTATTATTAAGTGCAAGAGGAGACAATAAGTACGAATGAGTTACGTCGCCCTTCGAACAGTACAGATATAATAGAAGGTATGCACGGACACCCTCTATAGACGAGTGGAGTGTGCGCCAGTGCAGCAGTATAGCAGATTCTATATAGTGGTCGTTATTTAACCGGGAACGATGTACTAAAGTAAAACAAGATGATGGTTGGTGACTGTATGGCGCAGAACAGTGATTTGTGAAGTGCAGGGAGAATCGGCGTGCGGGAGAGAGGGAGGATTCCTATGCGGGCGTCCATAGGTGTCAACTCCCTAACCCTGCGGCCCATTGCGCTCACGCCGTGTATTGCTCACAGAACTGGTCGCGCTTGAGGCAGATGGCGTCTATGAAGCCCTCGTTGTTGATGATCTGCTCCAAACAGTCCTGGAAGTCCTCCACTCCGTGCAGCTCGGCACCGCGGAAGTTGGCGCCGTACACCTCATTGACGTGCATGTGCAGCGTATCCGTGAGGTACTCGAGGACGTCGTCGATGTGCTCCTCGTGCAACGCGTCCGCCACCGCCGCCATGAGCATGTCCAAAAACTCGCTCTCGTGGTCCAACTGTACCATCTGCAAGGCCTCCTGAAGGGCTTCGTCGGCGTGCATGCTCATTGCCCCCTCCTCCCACGCCTCCATCACCTCCCCCTCCTCCTCCTCTTCTTCGTGCTGCTCGTCTTGATACCCGTCTTGATGTCCGTCTTGCCCGGCGAAGTCCACCACATCTGCCACGGCTGCGTCCGAGTATTGCGCGGCCGACGCAGAAAGAAGCCCCGAGTCGATGCTCCGTCCGTCCCCGCCCTCGCCCTCGCCCTCGCCCTCGCCCTCGCCCTCACCCTCACCCTCGCCCTCGCCCTCGCCGCCGTCGTCCACGGTGCCCATACCATTGTCAATGATCACGCCCCCGTTCTCCTGCTCGCTTAGGAACTGCGCCAGCCGGGAACCCTCCTCCACGCCGTCGCCTCCGCCCATATCACCCTCATGGTAGTCCAAGTACGACTGGAGTTCCCCCCTCTCGGATGCCGTCTCCTGCTGCTGAGACTGAGCCAGCTGGTCAAGGGTGGCACCACCGCTGTAGGCTTGCTCTTCGTCGAACTCCACTCCCTCCTGCTCCTGATCCTGTACCATGCCCATGGTCTGTGCCAAGCTCTGAGGCCCGCCGCTGGCCCGCTGGCCGACGCCCGCCGCTCCCGCCGCCGCCCGCTCTGCCGTGCCGCCGCCCGCGTGCCTCGGCGGCGGTCCGCCCATAGACTCCTCGGCCTGGAACTGGTGGTACCCCACCACGGCCAGGTGCAGGAACTGCGTGATGTCAATGCGCCGACTGTCCACCTTCTCGGTTTTCTGTCCCACGAGGTTCGGCATCACAAGACTCATGAAGTCTGTCAACAGTGCCCGGTTGTCCTCGTTAACACCGAAAATGACCTTGCTGACTGCCACAGCCTCCTTGAAGGACATCCACAGTGCCTTGGGCCCGCGACCAGGCCCGTCCGTGGTGCACCAGCGGCGCTTGTAGTTGAGGCGCAGTGTCTTCGCCACCACACTGCGCGCGTACAGGAAGAACAGCAGGTCGTCGTTGTCGTAGAACTCTTGCACGAAGCGCATGAATATCTCCATCTCCAGGTAGTCCCTGCGGTAGATGTGCGCGTTGTACAGTAGGTCCCAGCAGAACTGGTCCACGATGGGCTTGAGCCCCACCAGCGTGCACAGCTGCTTCACCACGAAGATAGGGAAGCTGTCCATGGGTGCAGATGACACTTGGTTCGGGTCCCGTTCCACATTGATTTTCTCCGCGGTGAAGCGCGCGTCGTAAAAGTCCTCCACCAGCCGCATGACCCAGGTGAGCACGTGCTTCTTGGGCTTAACCATCTCGCCGTCCTCGCTCGCCAGTGCCACGAAGGTCCGGTACGGAGAGTAGTCAATGTCCGGCACGCCCTGAATGCCCACCTGCACTCCTTCGACCGAGGCATTGTCCAGACGCGCCAGGCGTTGGCTGAAGCCGATCTGCTCCTTCACCTTGTGCTGCCGGCCCTCTTCAATGAGTCGGGGCGCGTTGGGTCCCAGTAGCCGCACATTCGACACGATGCGACTGTTGCTGTCCAGGTGGAACTTGGCATCCTGCTCCACCAGAATCTGGTAGAACCGATCCTTCTCGCGAGCAGTCAACTCGGATAGTACCACCACACGCGACGGGTTGAAAGCATCTGCCGACGCCATCCCTTCACTTCTCACAAGAAATCACTACTCGGTTGCTACGCAGTGGGAAAGATGTGGTCTCGGATAACGCCCAGTGGCGTGCGCGGTCCGCACTTCCGAGAGAGTGGAGGAGGGGATCCCGCATCGCTCCTACCTTGGTTTGACTGTCTTGGTGGCTTTACTCTTCGTGCGGCGAGGAGGATGACGAAGGCGCCAAAGGCACCTAAGGCGGACAGTCCTCGAGCTGTGGCAGATGGCGCAGTGGTGGTCAGGTGTGTGAAGTGTTCGTGCATCCGGCTGAAATCGTGCGAGAATGGTGCGTGTGCGAAGCACTGTAGGCGGGGGGCGTGCAAGGCTCACACGGAGCTGGCGATGCAGGTGGCGGAGGCGGCCAGGGTTGGCACGCTCGTGTCGCTGGGTGCGGAGGCGGCGCACCACGCGTCACATGCGCATCGGGGCAAGTGCCCCTCCGAGGGCTGCAATAAGGTGCCCATGAACTGCTGCATCTTCAAGATGTGCACGCGCTGCTGCAAGTCGCAGTGCGAATACGAGGACAGGACGTGCGAGCCGCACCTCACGCGCATGCAGGACGCGCAGCGCACCAAGGACAACAAGGCACGCTACCTGGAGGTGGCCGTACAAGCCGTCAACAAGGCACGTACCAAACGAACCTTCCGCTTCGACCACCCGGAGAAAGGCTTCACTGAGTACGGACAGGTACGTGCATGTGTGTACCGCGGACTGTGATGTCCCATATCACGCCATGCCGCGGTCCTCATCGTCAGCAGTACCATCATTACCGCTAACACTCCCACTCCCAATCCCCATCTCATTCACCATCCTTTGCGATTCACCATTCTATAAACATTCACCCTCTTGTTGCGATTCATTATTCCATAGACGGTAGTTATCTGGTGTCTAAGCGACTTCATGCGCAACCAGAACCTGTCACAGGGCACCTTCGACGCGTGCACCAAGAAGAAGCGCCTGGAAGAAAAGGCGGTGTCGCGCGCGCTGCAGCGGGGAGAGGTGTCCGAGGGTGGGGGCGACGGCGGGGAGGGGCGCGGCTGCAAGACCGCCAGATACTACGAGCGGAGGTGGCTCGCGATCAAGCGCAAGTGGGGTGTCTAGGTGTCTAGAGCACGTGCGTGTGGTCGCTGGGTAGGCAGGGAGGTATGCGAGGATTAGGAGGAGGAGGAGGGTAGCCTCGTACACGGTGGGACAGACACGAGACGCGTGCATGCGCGCGCTTACTACATGGTCCACGCGTACATAGGAACATAGGAATACTACTTCTGAAGTAATAATAATACTAAAAGAAAGAATATTCATTCTGGCGCACACACCATTTAAAGCACCACGTACAAACGAAACAAGTAGGCTCTAGCTAATAGTTCCTCCTTCAAGAAGTACTATTTCGTATGTTACTCACCATATCTAGGAACCATATGTTCCTACGCCCGGGTGAACAAATACATCAAATACGGCGAAATCGCTGGTGGGCTTCAAAATCTCTGAATTGGCCCATCAGAGAACCTCAGTTCCATTTCGCCATGCACCACGTGCACCGTGTATGCATGGTTGGCGATGGCCTCGAGTGCCAGGCGCATGTCTTCTTGGGACAGGACGTATGGTTCCGCATGGTTCGCTCTTGGTCCATCAAGCGATGTACATGGTGAGCGTGCTGCAGTGATGGAGGGCGGTGGGACTCGCATGTACTGCACTAGCAGAGAATGCGGCCCATTGCCAACCAGTGGATGCCCAAAATACACCAGCCCCATCTCGCCGAAATCATAATTATAGTTTTCATAATCATCCTCCATGGTCTCATCGTGGTCATCATAGTAGGCGTACCACCCCTCACATCGGCCATCTGCGATGTACACGTATTGTCAGTCACCGCCAACCACAAGAGGTCAGTCACCAGGGTAGGCCCCACCGCCGGTGTCACCAGTGAGGTCGACCACCTTACCATCCCGCTCCGCCTGGTCGCGCCGCCGTCCCACCAGCTCCTCCACCGACAACACTGCCAGCAACTCCACATCCCCTCCTCCTCCTCCTTCTCCTCCTCTTCCTGTTGCTGCCGCTGTTCCAGCAGCTCCTGCTACTCCTCTTTCTCCCATATTTATATTGCTGCTGCTGCTGCTGCTGACGGCGGTGGCGGCGGTGCTGCTGCTGATGCGGGCCTGAGGGGCATCCCGGACGCTGTGCATGCGCTCCCGGGTCGCGCTGATCAACTTGCCTACGCACACACCTTGCCGGGCCAGCTGGCCACGAGCCGCAATCTCGGCATTTCCGGTGAAGACTTGTGTCTCCGCCACCATCCTCGGTGCTGCTCGTGCTGCCGGTGTGGCCCGTCGAGAGGCGCTGCGAAGTCCAACGTGTGAAAGCCCTCCGCCCCGGGCTGACTCCGCGGGGGGAGAATTGGTGCCTGGTCCACTAGTGCGCACGCCCCGACCGCCACCACGACCCGCACGACCAGCATCCGCAGCAGCAGCGCTGCTCCGTGTTCCAGCTGCACTCCCGCAAGCGGCTGAGCTCCACGGCGTCGCTGAACCGCTGTGGTGTCCGTTCACACCACCACGTATCCGCGTAGAGCCGGAGGAGCTGGAACGAGAGGCCTCTCCCGCCCCTTTTTCACTCTTAGCGGCACTTCTGGCCTTCTCTTTCGCCCTCGCCATGACCGTGGGAATATTCTTCCCTTGTTGGTGGCTCTAACGCCTTTCGTTCTGGCTCTTGGGCTCTTCAGGAGGCTTTTCAAATAGCAAGGTCGAGATCTCCCATATGCGCGACCCCGGTTTGGAACGCGTGCGCGACCCTCGATTCCCGTTTTGGCAGGGCACTTGCACTTTGGCGTGGCTCACAGGGTCAGAGAGTGTGATAAATGGCGTCGAAGGCGAATGTTTCGCAAGACGCTGCGGCGATTAATGCAGTGTCGGTGATTCGGGCTCTGAGGCTGATGCGCGAGGCCCGCATCCAGGACAGGAAGGGGGTTTCAGCGCAGTCGGCGGCGGACATGGACGACGGCGAGAGGCCACTGGACGCCTTCCTGGAGCCGATCCAGATGACGGGGTTGGGGGAGATCCAGGCGCTGGCCGTCGAGCGGTACCACCACTCTCAGCGCAAGGACGTTCTCAAGGGCGGGAAAATGGTCGGCATTAAGCGGCCTGTATACAAGGATCTCGTAGCAGATGTGATTCGCGGAGAGGACAAACGCATGGAGAAGGAGCGGCTGCTGGAGGTGGCACGGGAGGAGCAGGCGGCGGTGGATGCGCAGGCGGCGGCCATCGTGGCCGAGATGGACGCAGAGCGGACACAGGCTGAGAGCAAAATGAAGCATGAGGAATACTTCAAGCAGCAGCAGGAGAAGATGGCCCAGGAAGGACGGGACGGCCTCCAGCTGCGGCGCTGTGTCACGGGGGTGGACGGCGTGGTGTTTGTGGATGATTGCGAAGGCGGGTTCGACAGCGGCGCCGAGGGCGAGCGGCCGCAGCTGCTGCAGCAGACGTCAGTGCAGACGGTCTTGTCCGCGGCGGAGGAGGAGAAGCTCCTCATCACTAAAGCGGCGGATGGGGACGGGCGCCAAGTGCGGCGCATGCTGCGAATGGGCAGCATGCTGCACACGGACAAGAAGAATCTGTCGGTACTGCTCCAGAAGAAAATGGACCATGCGGACGGGAAACGCCTCGACAGTGACGGTGACACCGTGAGCGACGACGACGACGACTATCGCGGCCGGCCGCACTCGCGGGGGGGCAAGGCGGGCCTGGGCCGCGGCATCCCCGGCGGGGGGCCGCCGCCACGCGGCTACCAGTCAGAAATGGACCTTAAAATCCTGCAGAAGCAAGAGCGCCGCAACACGATGATAGCAGAGAAGGAGGCGAAGACATTGGAGATCATCCGCGAGAAGGAAGATCGCATCAAACGGCGCGCCGAGGCAGCTACCCGCGAGCACCTCATTGTGAGCTGGCTCTTCATCACCTCACTCATCGCGCGGCTGCAGAAGATGCGCGTAGAGGTGATCAATGTGCGTGAGGAAAAGAAGCGCTGGAAAAATGCTTCTCAGGAGAAAAAGGCGGTTCGCACTATCGAGATGTGGTGGCCGGATCTGTATCGCCTCAAGAAAATACGCCGCCACCCTAAGGAGATGTACAACCTCGCGGCGGGCGTGTGTTACATGTGTGCCAAGATCAAGATCCGTAAGAGACACGCGGGCTCGAACCTCATCAAGCAGTTCATACGTGACACGACGGGCATGGGGGAGACGGTGAAAAAGATCTACGCCTTTAGGGCTAAGATCCTGCTGGTGCAGAAGAGCGTGCGTGAGTGGTTCCTCATCAAACAGTGCCGGATGCGCAACCTGTTGGTGTATTGGGACAAGGTGGAGGCGATCGAGAGGGAGAAGATGGCGCGCGCAGAGGAGGTCATGAACATGAAAAGCAGGGAGGCGGCGGACGGTATCAAGGGTCTGGGGGAAACTCTGCGGAAGATCGACGCCGTGGCGGTGGCGGTGAGCACTCTGCACGAGCGCGAGGCGGAGCGCACCAAATTGCGCGCCGCGCAAGAGAGCGGCAAGGGCAAGAGCCTGGTCGGGCTAAACGTGGTGATGCAGCATGGCATGTCCCTAATGAAATGGATGCAGGCCGTGCGCATGCACCACCCGGGGGGAGCGGAGAAACTGAAGACGTGTATGGGGCTGCTGGTGGAGGGGCGTAAGCGGCACATCGTCGCCCAAGATGCTAGCATGATGCCCACTGAGGACCGGAAGCCGTTGCAGCTGACGATGGACGACGCGCTAGTGTTCCTCAAGACAACCAACGGGGAGGCGGCCAAGGGGAACAGAGCCATGGAGGCCCTGGCCGACGTGATGGAGCAGAGCGGTGGGCGGCGTGCTGCCTACTACATGCACACAGGCGACGGCCGCATGATTCTTGACCAGGTGCCTTGTGTCCGCTATAATGTCCCCGACCTATACTTACCACTCCTCCACCATCACAATAATAATGTCTAATACCCATCACCCATCACCTCCATCCGTGACCCTGCGACCCCACCACTATGAACCACGGCCCACATGCCGTAGATCGACCATCGCGTGCACAAGAAGATGGTGCGCGAGTTCCGCGCTCTCAAGGAAGAACGTATGAGGGAGCTGGAGCACGCCAAGACCAAGCAGATGCCGGTCCCCGACCCAACGGGCGTGCGTTCACCTGGAACGCGACCTGATAAGGTTGAGAGAAACTAACTCACTCACTCGGCTGCCGGCTCGCTTGTCTGGCTTGCTCGGCAATAGAGGAAATGCAGTTTATATCGTACTCCATGGACCTTGGTAATTTATTATAATAACAATAGAAAACATACCTAAACTCAACCGTGTATGAACGACTTGCGCTG
>Ga0308003_1001323_pt1 | contig 10903 bp, 2 predicted proteins | sample Neamet36_FD_203159 | JGI IMG/M metagenome (GOLD analysis project Ga0308003, IMG submission 203159) | Marine microbial communities from water near the shore, Antarctic Ocean - #36 | ecosystem: Environmental > Aquatic > Marine > Unclassified | place: Southern Ocean | collected 2014-06-06
CTCTAGATCCCTTGTCAATGTTGAGAAGTAGGTTAGCAAACTCATTTATTTTTTCGGTTCGATACCGCTTTCCATCAAATTGAAAATTTCCAGGGTATATCGAACGTATAATAGTTTGCATCTCATTGATAATAAACTTTTTAATCCTTTTTTGGATTGAGCATAGATAATTAACACCTTTCTTAATCTAAGCTTCATAATCGGTATTTTGAGTGCTTATATCATCTAATTCTTCCGTTTTAACACCTTTGTCTTTTTTGCATCTATCCGACATTTGAGTAAAGTTCTCTATAGAAATCTTGTCCTCCATTAGTAAGTCTTGGAGTTTCTCAATTTTGCTATCTAGTTTTTCAATACTGAGCTTTAATGACCTTACTTTTTATTCTTTTGATTGACCAGAATATTTAAGTAGCTTCTTAACGGTAGCTTTGTACAATGTTTTGTATCTTTAGTGAAGTCTAAATCATTTAAGCCATCAAACAGGACTTGATTTGAAGCGTCAGCTCTAAATCGTTCCTTTCCAAAATGATTGCAATGATAATAATAGTCTTTATCGCCAGAGCGACTTCTAGAACCAGAACCTCTTAGCATCTTTTTGCATTTACTACAGCCTACCTCTTAATGGTTTTGTGGTCTCTAATGATTGTTTCTGAACTCTTTTTACGCCCAAAATTCGTTGTTTAATTTTTCAAGTAAAAATAACTTTATTTGAAAAAGTATCACTTATAATCATTAATTTTGGAACGAATTTATATTAAATATTTACTCTGTAAAAAATAGATTTTGAAAAAGAATATGAGGCTTGCAATTTCTAACTTTATTGAATTCACTGATAGTGAATGGTTAGAGCTTTCGGAAGATTTTATTGAAAAAAAGATTGACAAGGGAAATTTCTTAATTAAAGAAGGTGAATATTGTAACTATGTTGGATTCATTGATGAAGGATTATTGAGCTACTACTATCTTGTTGACGGAAGAAAATTCATCCGTGGGTTCTTTTTCGCTACCGATTTTATTTCCAGTTACACCAGTTTTCTTTCAAATGAAAAGTCTCAGGCCTATATTCAAGCATTAGAGAACACATCAATGATACTAATACACAAGGATAAACTTTCTCAACTCTATCAAAAAAATTCTATATTTCTACAATTAGGTCGATTGCTTACGGAACATTTATACATACTTATTTCAGAAAAATATGAAGATCTTCTTCTGAAATCTGCAGAAGAGCGGTACCTTAATTTAATTGAAAATAAGCCTAATGTTATTCAAAGTATTCCTCAATATATGATTGCTTCCTGGTTAGGAATAACACCAGAAGGTTTAAGTCGAATTCGCAAACGGCTCACAAGAAAATAAATTTCGCTTCTTAACCCAGATCAACGTTTAAGATTAATTGAATAGATAGTTTTACATCCGTAAATCTAAAATTTAATTATGAAGAAATCACTTGAGTTTCCGTTGTTAACTGTCAACAGTTATTTAGCTTACGCCAAGTTAGATAAAATAAACAACGACTTTTGTTACACTAATAAAATCATGATTGGAAATTATCAATCACAGCCATTTTTTACTTGGTTGATCTAATTTTTTCTTCATCACATTTATTCACAAACACCACTCTTATATAGGTATAAATATAATTTCGGTGTTTTCAATTTATTTTTGCAGATCACTTTTTTTAAATATATTTTTTGCGTTGAACAAAAACTAGCCTCTATTATGAATGTATCTTTTTTTAACAAATTATTTCTGTTTATTGCCTTTTCCGTATTTCTATCTCTCAATTGTTTTGCTCAAGGTTGGAAATTTGAAGGAAATATTGGTCCTGATGAGTTTATAGAATGGACAAGCCCGGACCCCTACAATTATAGCATAGGCTTCATCTATAAGAATGGTGCTGACAATTCTAGTTCTTTAAGTGCTATTAGATTTACGACAAGACTTACGAAGGATCAACCTTGTGTAATAGATAATTGTCCAAGTGAATTGAGTGATTTAGTTTATAACGATTTTGGAATCGTTCATACTAATGGTCAGTGGGTAGATATTACTCATAGTAATCCTCAACCAACTCCTTATGGAATTGCACCTGACGAGATTGGTTTTCAGGGCTGGCAAAATCTAGTCCAAGTCAACACATTCGATAGTGCAGTACCAAATGGTGTAGGTACGCCTGTTGCTGGTGGTGAAGGTAGTGGAGGTGATTTTTATATTTGGGGAATTCCAGGTCACACTTTCACAAACACGACCTCTTTTACAGATGCAGGAAATAATGTGTATGGTAGTTATGACTGGACTTCTTTTCCTTTAGATTGGGTTGTTGGAGGTCAATATAGGGTGGGTAACCCAGAGTATGGATATAATTATTTTGGAACGAATGCCGGTGCAAATTATGGAAATTCAGTAGCCGTTGAATTTGAAACTGTCATTACAGATAATACTGTTACTTTAACTGGTGAGGGTTCTTTACCTTCTTGTGCATCAACTGATAATAATGAGCAATGGCTTGCCGTTAGTGAAGAGATATACGGAGACAATCTTGAGCATGTGGTTGCATTAGATCCATGGTCAGATGAATTTTCTTTACCCATCCTCACTCCTCAAAATACTGTAGATTTAGGCCCCTCTTTTACTTTTGATTATAAATTAATATATAGGCAATACGGAAGAGGTTGTGCAATGGAAAGGGTGTTTAACCTAAACACAATTTCAACAACTGATGTAATTCCAATTGATCAAATAATCGCGCTTAATCAGGATGATGGAAATGTAAAACTAAAATGGAGCCACCTCACGGGTGTAAGCATAGAAAACTTGTCATATACCGTAGAAAGAGCAGATTCTATCGATGCTGGTGTCATTGATTGGAGGATGCTTTATGAGTTTGAGGATGGAGAACCAATAAGAAACTATTCAATTAACAACGGGCAAAATGCCCCTGGAGAATTTGATCCAGATGATGAAGTAAATTCTCTAGACGCAGACTTATCCGAAGTAGGATTCATAGGGCAGTTTATTGATCATACTGCCAATCAAAACGAAACCTATTTATACAAGATCACTACAGAAGTTGTGAATCAATTTACAGATTCAACCATCGTCAATGTATTGGAAAGTACGGGTGCTGGAATTTCTTTTTTTAATGACAATACTCAATTGAATTTTGATCCGCCAACGTCTTTATGTACTGGGTTCGAACTTCATGGAGTTCAAAACACTATTAATGAAGAGATTAAGTTTGCTAACGAAGATTATGAATACGACAATCAAGATCATATTCTTTCCTTTAACACTGCCGATTTTTATGGTACTCAAGGAGTTTCTCAGCGTGTTTTATTTTATGAAAATTTTGAGCTTACAGACACACTTTTTCAAACAGATACGCAAATCCCTATAGAAATAGCCGGGAATGTGACAAACATAGATAATATTACACTCCCTTTAGCAGACTCTGTATTTGAAAAAACAGTATATGGAATAATCAAAGCAACTCGTACAGATGGAAAGGTATTTAGGTCATTTCAACCAAGAGCAATTACCGGAAATAGAAAACCAATACCTACTAGGGTAGATATAACTTCTGCTAATTTTGATGATTATGTTACCCTTCGGTTTACGAATGTAAAAGAGGTAGACAATATAGATGAGATAAAAATACACCGTACTGCTAGAAGTCCAATCGGCCAGGACAGCAATTCTGCTCCTACAGAAAACACAACCTATTCGGCTGACGTGCAACAAGATTCTGTACTCTTAAATAAAGCGGCTATTCAAGCTTTGATTGTTGAGGGTGGCGACTTGATCTTTCAAGACAAGCCTGGCACAGAGACTAGTTTTACTGGACAAAGTACCATACTCTGTAATGAGTATACCTATCAAATACAATCGTATAATTGCTATCATTATAGTTTAGCGAACTCTGAATTCTATGAAGAGGTTAAGGGGGATAGTAAGGACGTTACCCCAACCTTAACTGAAGATGTATTTGAAATCGGGAATCCGTTATTAGATTTAAAGTCTTCAAAGGGTGAGTTTTCCGATAAAGTGCATCTTATTTGGAACAACAATAGTTCTGGTGTTATTGATCATTATTCTATCGAGCGCAGACAGTATGGTTCTGATGAAGAGAATGCTTGGATTCAACTTGGTTCTGTTACCACAGGGGAAAAGTATTTTGAAGATACCTATGCTGAAGCAAATCTGTTGTACGAATACAGAGTTCAAGCTCATATTGGAAATTGTGCAACCTCTTCACCTGATGCCCCAGGAGTACAAGCAAATGTAGTATCTTCTCATCAAGTAGGTTACAGAAGACCCGTTGGTAGAGTTACTGGGAGAATTACCTATAACCAAACCTCAAATCCAGTATCCGATGTATACGTAAAAGTAGAGCCTATAATAGACGAAGATCAAACGACCAATAGGTCTTTAAATATGGCTTCGAACTATGGTATTGTAAGACAACCTATTAAAAGCGCCTCAGACCTTGATGCTTTTACTGCAACATTTTGGATGAAGTCATTGACCGATCAACAGGGTGTGTTGTTTTCTAGAAAGTCTACTTTGTATAATATGAGTTTGTACCTACAGGGAAATACAATTGGATACAGTGAATACTCAGGTTCAGTAAACGAAACGTACACAGCCTATAATTTAAAACCAGAAGAGAATAGTTGGAACAATGTTACGCTTACATTTACTACGTTGGCGGAAGAAAAACAGGTTAAGCTCTACATCAACGGTTCATTAATGAATACCTATACCTCTCAATTTACACCAAGTATCTTTGATGATTTCATATTTGGTGTTGATAGAGATTTGGATCTTAATTCATCTTTTGATGGACTAATGGACGAAATGGTTCTTTGGAAGAGAGCTCTTTCGGATGAGGAGATTCAATCTAATTATTTTAAATTTTTAAGTTCGGCAGATGACGACCTCATATTTTTTATTACTGCAGATGAAGGTCTGGGAGAATTTTCTTATGACATTTCTTCCAGTATGATCGATGTTTTCAACAGGAATCATATGGAATTAAACTCCTTAAATTTAGATACTTTTTCAATTCCGAACCATGCGAATCACTTTTATAACGACACCTACAATACTGAATTGTTGCATTTAGGTTCATCTACTTCTAGTGGAATGTATGATGTTACCGATATTAGATACATTAACGATGGAAATAATTTTTCAATTACGCCATTTACCATCTTAAATGAAACCTACTCTGTTATTCACGAATTCTTGCCTGCTCAATCTACTGGATTTATTGGAGATCAAACCAATTTAATTTCGTCACTAAATTTTAACGATTTAACCTCCATAACTGTTCAAGGAAATGTATTTTTTGATGTTACTGAAGAAAATTCAGACGTGAATTTAATTGACAAAACGGAATTCCAAATTGGGGTTGATGAAGTGTTTGTGAAAGTAGGAGGTAAACGAGTCCAAAATGAGGACGGTGAAGTTAAAACCAATGCCGACGGATATTTTACAATGTCAATTCCTATTGGTGAGCAATGCATTAGTTTTGAGAAAAATGGATATACTTTTTATTATGGAGATTTAGAGGGTGATCACGATGACAGATATTGTCAAGAGTTTAGTTTTAATTCGGAACAAACCTTACCCAATTTTAGTTGCAATACCTATAAAGAACTTAGAGGTAGAATAACTGGAGGACAAACGTACAACAATCAATCAATAGACGACATTGCAATTGGTTTTAACTTGTCTGCAAATACTATTGGATCTGTTGGTTTTGATTTAATGCCAAATGATGCCTCTGTATTAGATTACGAAGGGTATTTAGTTTCAGTTCAGACCAATGTTTTAACAGGAGAGTATCATGCTAAATTATTACCAATTATACACAAAGTAAATAGTGCCTCTTGGATCTCGTCCAATTACGATGTAGAAAATAAGTACAGAAATCAACAACAACTTTTCCCTACCATTGATATGAAGGTGATTGGAGAAAACGATGTAAATGGTAATTTTGTAGAAGAACTAACAAGCTCAACATATGGTAGCTATGGCACTCAGCCGGTAACATTCAATAAAAGGTTTGACCTTGTTTATAGAAATAACCCAAGTATTTTGGTTAGCCAAAATATTTTTGGAAATGACTTTTGGACCTCTTTTATTGGAGAAGAATCTATTGAAATAGAAGAGGGTTATTCCATGACTACATTCGATAACACAGGCTACTTTTTGGGGATGCCAGTTTTTGAAGAAAAATTCTTAACCGGAGTATATAGGTACAATATAGAGGTAAGTGAAGTATACACTAACTATGGGTCTATTTTATTAGCACATAACCATAACAGTTATATGTACAAAAACCAAAATGGCGCATCAGTTTACAATACAACGCAATACCTAAATCCTTTAGAGCAAGGAGATATTAGCATCTTTAATACCATGATGAAAAGTTCGTCTGAGATGATGTCTTTAAGCGATTTAAACGGAAGTATTGATTATGAGTTTACTCCAGATGATCCTTTTGTTTTTGGTAAAGAACAAGGTTATCTTAGAAAGTTTATTATCCAATACCAAGATGGCTCAGTAAATGCTCAATGGCCAAAACTTTCCGCAGGCCAAAACGCTTCAACCCTAGGAGATGTATACGTCTTGGGAGACGAGTCTTATGGAAACGACTTTTTCACTTTTGGTCCTCAAACTGTTGATATGATTTTGAGAGATCCAAATGGAGATGGTTCTTATTCTTCTATTACAGAAGGCTCTACAATAAGCAGAACTTCTTCTGTAACTAATGTGAATGGCTATAGTAAGGATTGGAACTTTAAAGCAGGACTTGGTATTTCAACAGATAATGGATTAGGTATCATCGTGGGGTCTCCCGTGGCGGGGGTGGTTACAAATTCAATAAAATGGTCTGCAAAAGCTTTTGCTACTGTAGGAATGTCAAATTCAGCAACTCTTACAAATTCTTCAGAAAATATAATAACCATTAGTGAAACCTTCAACCACACGATATCGACCAACAGTGCCGATTGGGAAGTTGGTGCAAAAGGAGATCTTTACATTGGAGAATCTAAAAATTTAAACTTTGGAACTTCAAAAGATCTTCAGTTTATATCTACAGATAATTGTGCTTTAGGTGGAGGTGTATTCGATTGTTTAGATTACCCCTTAATAAAGCAAAACAAAACAATCAGAAAGCAATATGAAATTGATTATACAAACAATGATACAGTTATTTCTATTTTAGAAGCCTCGGCTTTGTATGAGCTTTCTTCCATTCCCGTTTCTAGTTCAGACTCTATTATTTCAGACTCTACCTATTCCTCAAATGGAAAGACCTATATTATTCATAATATTGAAGAGGTTGCTTCTTATCAAATAGGTACTCAAAGAGAAGTTAGTATCAAACCAGGGGTAACAACTAAATTTGCTTATTCAAATAATTATATTCAGAATTATTTACTTACCAAACTGGCTTTAATTAAGAATACGTACCTATTTGGAGAATATACCGTTGATACAGATCTATTACCTATAGATCATGAGTGTTTCGGTGAGCCAAGTAATTCCACCTGTTTTGATTCTTATGAAGATCAATCCATCAGAAATTACTACACTATCCCAGAGACTAGTACTGAAGACGTTTATGAATTACCACTTCTTACAAATTACGATGTAAATACACTAACCGCAATATTAGGTTCAACATACCAAGAGTTTCAGTCCAACTTTGAGGATGCTGATCACTACATTGGCTATAGTTTATCCAATTCGTCTATTAATAACGATGAGTGGAATAGCCCACTTTATTCTCTAGAAAGTGAAACCTCAGGATTTGGTTTTTCTGTTAATGGAGGCGTAACACCAGAGCTTGTGCAGTATTTAAATTTTGTGAATACGGGACCTCTATTTGGAACCGGTTTAGACATTGAAATATCTGCTTATCTCAACCTAAATGGAGATATCCCAGACGACCCCTTTGATGCTTATCATAATATTGCGGATTCAGAAGGCTCTATTGGCGATGGCGAGGCGTCGGGTTCTATTTCAAACGGAAATACTACCGTGGGAGGTAGCGTAGGTTCTTCTAGCGAAAATGGTGTTAATACCGTTTCTGGATCTGGAGATTACTCCAGCGGAGGTGTTAATGCGGGTATTTCTGTCGATATTTCCGTTGATGATGATCCAACCAATGATGCTTACGCTAACGAACAGCAATTAAGTGATTTGTTAATGAATTTTGCGAGTGTACAAGATTTCACTACTGTTCCTGGTTTTATAAATTTAAACAATCTAATAGATGATTTAACCTTAGATGTACCAGAAGAATCCGAAACTATTGTTATCCCAAGAGACAAGGTTGAGTTTTATGCCCAGCAAATTAAGCTGTGGAAAAGAGCTATGGCTCAAAATGAACTCGATAAAATAGAGTCGGAGTTCTTAACAAATCATTCGATTAATGGAGGTATTTCAGTAGAGCAAAGTCATACATCAGTTGGCTCTTACTCCAATACGAATTCGATTACTTACGATTTATCTTCAGTAAACAATTTAGGTGCAGATTTTGCAGGGGGTGTATTCGTGTTTGGATTTAATGCAGATTTTTCCTACAACAATAAATTTACGCTTGAGTTTAAGACTGCCACAAATTTGTCTGGACAATCGCAAACGACTACAAACTATAAATTATCAGACAACGATCAAGGAGACGTCATTTCTATTGATGTAAACGAATCAAATTACGGATTCGGGCCTATATTTAAAGTTCAAGCTGGAGCGACTTCTTGCCCATGGGAAAGTGTAGTAAACGCAAAATATATTAGAGATTTTGATTTGTATTTTGAATTAAAGTTTTACGACGAGTTTGTGAAAACAGGTTTGGCGATGCCAAGTCAGTTAAACTTGAACTCAAATACATTTGATTTTACCTTCTATGGTGATTTAGATGAAAATGAGCTTAAAGTTAAAAAAGCATCTTACATAGATTATTCTCGTACAACTGCTTTACCGATTAAAAGTCTCTTTGATCAGAAGCGATTGGAAGTTTATAATGCCGTTAGAGAAGCTCTTCTAGTTCAACATAGTAGTATGTTTGCTTCTGACGTTCCTTATGAGCTATCTGCAACTACATCTCGAATAGATAAGCCTATTTTAGATGTATTTCCTTCAGTTTTGTACAATGTTAATGAAAATGAACAAGCAGTATTTACTATAACCCTGGGGAATGCATCAGAAAACAACTCGGACCGAATCTTTAGAATTGGTGTTATTGAAGCTTTGAATCCACATGGAGCTATTATAAAAATTGATGGTATTAATCCAAATAGAGAATTTGCGGTTCCAGCTGGAGGTTCAGTAACCAAAACAGTTACCGTAAACAAAGGGCCAGATTCTTTAAACTACGAAAACCTTACACTCGTTCTTTACCCTGCTTGTCAGTACGAATTTGGTACCTCAGATGAATACGAAATTGCCGATACGATCTCTTTCAGTGCTTATTTCTTACCAACTTGTACAGACGTTGTAATTAAAGATACGGATGACGATTGGCTAGTGAATATTGCCGATACAAACTTGCTTACTCTTAAATTACAGGACTACAACATAAACTACTATAGCTTAAGAGATGTATACTTTGATTATAAATTTGAAAACGAACCTTGGACACCTATCGAGCCTCAGTCTAATGTGGTTAATCCACATTACGTAATCAATAAACTGGAGAATTACAAAACCTTTAGCCCTATAGATTTGTATAACCTACTGCACTCGGACTTTAATTTGTCTGCTGCTATTACAACGGACTTATACAACAATTTAGAACCAAAAGAATATTGTAGAGGAAGTAATTGTGCCATATACGATGTTACAGAATTTAACGTACATGAAGATTGGTTAGCCTGGAAGACCTATGAGGGCGATACTACTGAGTATATTCAAGAAGAAATCAGTCGCTTAAAAACAACGTACTTAAGTTCGGAAGAAGCAGTTTCAGATAACGAGATGCTTTCTTTGAGAATGTCAAGTACAAATGTTCTTTGGGAGGTGCCGATGGTGCCAAAAGATGGGAATTATAAAATCCGTGCAAAATCAAATTGTGGTTTTTATACTTCACAAACCACAAGCCAGCTAGAAGAAATCGCTGTTCAAAGTTTAACTCACGATGTGTTTTCAGATCGAATCCAACCTGAATTGTTTGGTTCTATTCAGCCTATAGATGGAATATTAAACCCCAATGATGATGTGATTGTTTCATTCAATGAGCCAATCAATGAGATTGCTTTTAATACTTCATCAGCTCAAACATATATTGAAGTTATGGCTCGAAAAAACAGGACAGCTCATACACACGATAGCTACCTGTATTTTGGATCAGACGATAGTTTAAAGATTCCTTCAGGAGTATATCTAAACAACTCTTTTACAATAGAAATGTGGCTAAAGCCAGAGTCTAATGGTGTTTTATTTGAACAATCAAATGGAACCGATTCAGAAGTGATTAAAATGAGTGTAGTTGATTTCGATACGGATCCTAAATTACAGTTTGACTACATTCATCCAGCGGATGTAACCAAAAATCAAATGGTTAACCATTCAATAGTATTACCGAGTACTGGATTCACTCACTTAGCTCTTGCTTACGATGCCGAAAATCATGAAGTAATTTTCTTAGATGGAACAGGCTCTGTTGCTACACCAAGCTATTCCTTTAATATGAATTATGTAGGCGATGGACCTATTATTGCTGGGGCTTTATACAAAGGTGCTATGCACGATTTAAGAGTATGGAGTAAAGTTGCAGGTGATATACAAGCAAATCGTTCTATTAACTTGTCTGGAAAAGAAGCGAATCTAGTTGGATATTGGCCAATGGATGAGCTTAGGTCAAATCCAAAAGACAAGGCCAGAT
>Ga0308003_1001327_pt1 | contig 10884 bp, 10 predicted proteins | sample Neamet36_FD_203159 | JGI IMG/M metagenome (GOLD analysis project Ga0308003, IMG submission 203159) | Marine microbial communities from water near the shore, Antarctic Ocean - #36 | ecosystem: Environmental > Aquatic > Marine > Unclassified | place: Southern Ocean | collected 2014-06-06
AATAGCTAACAAATTTGGAGAGGAAGGTGCAAGCATTGCTGTTGTTGCAAGAAACCAGAAGCTTTCAGAAGAAGTTGTAGATGAACTAACTAAAAAAGGTATTATTGCAAAATCATTTAAAACCGATCTTTCTAAAGAAGGAGAAGTAATTAAGTTAATAAATGACGTAATGGACGAATTTGGTCAGATTGATGTATTAGTGAATAATGCTGGACTCGGCAGTCAACGCAGTGGTGTAGTTCCAACAGATCCACCAGGAAAACGGTGGGAAATTTTTCGAGGGTCAAATATGGACTCAACTTATTTCATGTGTGCCCACGCATTGAGCCACCTAAGCAAACAATCCAATTCTACTATTATTAATATATCTTCGACTGCTACTTTCCATGGAAACTGGGGACTTTACGGCGCTGCAAAAGCAGGGGTTGAAGGCCTGACAAGATCATTTGCAGCAGAGGGTGCTCCATATGGAATTCGCGTGAATGCAATAAGCCCTGGCTGGATAGAGACGAGCCCAGAACAAACAGCACGTGCTCAAGGAGATACAGGGGGTGATTGGGGGATGCCACCTTCACTACTTAATCGTATGGGATCTCCTGAAGAGATTGCAAGCACAGCCGCATTTCTAGCATCTACCGAGTCCTCATTTATTACTGGTCAAACTCTCATTGTAGATGGAGGATTAATGATTATGGATTATCCGTCAATGTCATCTTTAGGCTCTGTTGGGCATCGTGTGTTTTCTCACTCCAAAGATAAATAAGATATTATTGCTTTTTTTGAATTAAAATTTGTGCTTGTTTACCAGGCTGGGATTTAAAACTTTCAATGATTTTCTATACACATTAATTTTTTGCAATTAACATTCAGAAAGCTATATTTTTCTAAATTAAAATTAATTATGTCGATATAACTATTTTCTTTTTGGGATCAAAGAAAGGCTTTTCAATTACCGATGCTGGAACCTCTCCTGAAGAGGTCAGTACTCCAACTTTTGTACCAATTTTACTATCATTCAATGAAACCATCGCTAAAGCTATATTTTTTTTCAAACGGGGTGAGTAAATTGCGGAGGTTACCTTACCTATCACCTGACCATTTCTATTGACCGGCCAAAAATGAGTGTTAGGTCCAGACAATGGATCGCATTCAATGCATAGTCCAACTTGTTTTCGGCTAATACCATCATTCCAAATTTTCTTTAAAGCTTTCTTACCAATAAAATCCTCTTTCATGGATAGGTCAACAAGACGGTCTAAACCTAACTCGTACGGATTTGTAGAAATATCCATATCTGCATGGTAAGATAGTAACCCCCCTTCAATTCTACGAATTGAAGAAGTATGTCCTGGCTGTAAACCAAAGGGAACACCAACATTCATTATCTTGTCCCATAATTCACTTCCACGGGTGTTATCTCTCAAGAATATCTCATACCCTAACTCACTTGACCAACCCGTCCGCGAGATTACCAATGGAATACCGTCAAGGATAAAATCTTGTAACCAATAATAACGTAAGTCCAAAATCTCTTTTCCAAATAATGCTTCCATTATCATACCAGAAACTGGACCTTGCAACTGTAACGGTGATGCATCAGGCTCAGTTATTTTGACATCCAAGCCAGAGTTAACTGCCACTCCTTGTGCCCAGAATAGGACATCGCTATCAGCTAATGAGAGCCAAAACTGTTTCTCTGCCAGTCTTAATAAAACGGGGTCGTTTAAAATTCCACCATCAGCATTTGTTATTAGAACATACTTACACTGCCCAACGGCCAGGTTAGATAAATTCCGAGGGGTAAGGAGTTGAACAAATTCGACAGCATCAGGACCAGTAATTTCCACTTGACGTTCGACAGCTACATCACAAAGTATGGCTTTATTTACCAAGTTCCAAAAGTTTTTTTCTGGATCTCCAAAATCTCTGGGAATATACATGTGGTTATATACAGAAAAATCACTTGCTCCCCAACGTACTGTTGCATCAAAAAAAGGAGACTTACGTATCTGTGTTCCAAAACCAAAATCATTTATTGAATTCATAGGGTACTCTTTACTAGACTATATTCAGCGCCTTATCTCACAAGAAGTTAAAGTAATCCATATCTCGATTTTGATACCAATTTTACCTATGACTCAGAAAATAGTTAAAATTTAGAGTTATAGATCGCGACCCCACCTTTGGAAAAATGAAATATACAGTAGACTTAGCTTTTTTAAAAATGAGAAGATAAAGTCCTAAAAACTATTTATTAATTCACAATTAATTTACAAACTTTCAAACTCTGCTCTTCTCGCAGCATAAGCACAGTTTTCACAACTGGGATTAGGTAATGGTAAGTCTGTACTGTTCAGTAAATCATACATTCTATCAACTTCGTTTTTTATCCAACTTGTACTCGTATCGTAAGGTATAAGTGTCTCTGAGAATTTCATGTTTCCATAAAATCCATCGGCATCTTTATTTCCGTTACAGACTAAAAAATAACCAGTCTTCGCAACCTTAAATTTCATCTCCTTAAGTAAATATGCATAAAAATCTAACTGAGTTTTATAGCCTTGATGGTAAACAGAAGAAAGGTAACTCCATACCTCGACCGGCCGCCTGTTGGCCTGAGATTTGTAATCAACAACGATTAATTCCTCTGTGTTGGTATTTATCCAAATATCATCCACCCCCCCAGTAAGAATAATATTGGTATCTCTATGCCGCGACATCAACCCAGCCCGCAAACTATCTCGCCACTTATTTAAATCAGGGTGATCAAACGGAATAATATGCTCTAAATTATACTGTGCAAATAATCGATGTGGTTGTCTTTTTTCACGGCAAACATCAAACTCTTTTTTAAGGAGTTCGTCCGTAGCAGCATTTAACGACCAGCCGGGTAAGGAAGGCGAAATAACTCCCTTCACTCGATCTAAATAAAAACATCTCTGACAGGTCAAAAAATCAGAAAATTTTCCACGGCTAACTTTAAAATCTACTTCATTAGAGGGACTATAAGTATTTCTGGATCGCAAGCCTTTAGCAGGCATTAATTCATACTTTGTATTTCTTTTTAGACTTATCAATTATTCATACCGCCTTTAATAAACTTACCCTTTTATGCCACACATTCAGTAAAAAAGATAATAAGATAATAGTAGAGTATTAATAACCTGTATCGTAGTTTTCATAATGTCTCAGGTTATCAACACAGGTAGTGTCGCAAATATACCCAGCTAACCCTGGCTCTCTAATTAAAACTCCTGCAGTCTATGATTCAATGAACCTCCGCACCCACTCGTATCATGATGACCCGTTACAGTAATGGTAATTTAAAAAATTGAGCTACGCACCTAATTGCAATATTTTAAATTTCTAAAACCTAAAAAGACTGGTGTATCAACTATACTTAAAAATAAAATGAATACGAGTTTCTACTCCTAGCTGTGGTGTGCATGGGGTAGCCGAAGTAACCACCCAATGCACAACATCGTTATACGTTAGTTATGTGCACATTGAACTTATCTGTTTAGCAGTTTTAATGACTATTTATGCAGATAGTTTGCGGTAATTTATCAGAGCTAAAAAGACCTGTCTCTGCACTAAATGCAGCCGTCTAAAAGAGCTCATAAAATACTCTACTTGGCTTGTATTTTAATAACTTTCTAGCTTACTGTCCGCTACTCTTCACAAGCCACAAACCCTCCATCATATTCACAAGCTCTATTCCAAGATGCTAACTCCACCCAAAATACACCTGTTAAAATGAGAGCAACTAAAATGACACCATTAAATATAATGGAATATTTAGATGGCTTATCCATTAACCAAAACAACTAATTTCGATTAACATTGCAAATCCATAAGTTACTAAGCTTACGATAATTAAGAATATAGTTGGAGATATTTCTTTTAACATAATTTAATTCCTAAAGTATCTCGTTTAATCGATCAGGATTCATACCCAAATTAATCAAACCTTAAATGAAAAACTATTTGTAAGAATTTTTTTGACTTTATTCCTTATTTTAATCGTCAAATATACTATCATTAAATACAACTTTTTCTCTTATTAAGGACCACTCAGGTTCATCTTCATAGGCTTCAATTAGAAAAGGTTTAGTGTCCATATGTTCCCAAATATGATTACCAAGCTGTTCACACGAAATTGCAGTATAGTCTTTTGACAGAACAGACTTTAGTTCCTCTTCAGGAGAGGTTGGATCCTTAACCCAGTTAAGTTCAGCATCACTTACATCATTCAACCACTCATTCACCAGGTCACGTCGCTCGTCTTGATATTTACGTAGGACATGTATATTTTTAGCGGACATATTTAGTTACTCCTTTAGTTTTATTTGCTAATGGATTTACTAATCCTATAATAATTTGCATAACTGATTGCCTACTAATGCAAATTTTGTGAAAGAATGTGCAGGAATTTTGCAACTTGCCACAAACGGACTTACAATTTTAAGTCTCTTTGTTAATCTGGGGCTATAATAAGGAAGACTTTCTTAATGAATAAACTCACAAAAAATCTCAGAGCTCGTGACCTAGGTCTTCTATTCTCAGGTGAACCTGGTGAGTATAATGCTATAACTGATGTGACTGGCATTACTGTGGGCTTTAAGACATTAACTGATACTAAAAAAAATATTCGCACAGGAGTAACTGCTATTATTCCTCTTGATGATGAAAATCACCCAAGCCCTGTTTTGGCGGGTCACTACTCACTAAACGGTAATGGTGAAATGACAGGAACCCACTGGATTAATGATGCTGGATATTTCATTGGACCCGTCTGTATAACAAATACACACTCAGTTGGCATGGTCCATCATGGTGTCACAAAATGGATGATTCAACGATATCGAGAATACTTTGAAAATGAACATGCGTGGGCAATGCCAATTGTTGCAGAAACCTATGATGGTGTTTTAAATGATATAAACGGGCAGCATATTACTTCTGACCACGCCATTGAAGCATTGAATTCCGCCTCAACTGGAGTTGTAGCTGAAGGTTCTACTGGTGGTGGAAACGGAATGATTTGTTATGATTTTAAAGGAGGCACTGGAACTTCATCAAGAAAAGTTGAAATTAAAGACAAAACCTATACAGTTGGCACCTTAGTTCAGGCGAACCACGGCATACGAGCTTGGTTAAATATTTTAGGAAAGCCAGTTGGAAAGTTAATTCCCGAAGACACACTATCGACAAAAGAAACAGGCTCAATAATTGTTATTATTGCCACGGATGCACCTCTTTCTCCCCTTTCTCTTCGTCAAATAGCAAAACGCGCAGCCATTGGGGTCGGTAGAGGTGGGTCACCTGGAGGAAATAGTTCAGGTGACATCTTTCTTGCTTTCTCGGTAGCTACTAAGAAAGTGATGCCACAAAAAGATACTGTAATAATAGAAAATAATTTTCTAAATTCAGAACATATTGATCCATTATATTTAGCAACAGTAGAGAGTGTCGAAGAAGCAGTTATTAATGCGCTTGTTGCTGGAGAAGACGTTAAAACCTTCAAACCAAAAGGAAAGGTGTGCAAAGCCTTAGATATCAATAGATTAAGAGATATATTTACTTAAGTTTGTAATTTTATATCTTCTTTTTATAAATAATAAATTTAAAAACTAACATTTTCAGAAGGTATTTTTAATGATTGATGAAAGCAATAACACAAAAATAGATGCGTCCTCACTTTTTCAGTCTAGCCTCCCAGTTACATCAGATCAATTGCTCGAACAATTGGACAAGTGGGGAATTGGATATGAACTTTCTAGCCACATACCATTAATGACAGTTACTCAATCAAAAAGTGTTCAAAATAATTTCCTAAGTTCTGAAAAAGGCGGTGGACACATAAAAAACCTTTACCTTAGAGATCACAAGAAAAGAAACATCTTACTAGTCTCAGAGCAAGATAATGAAATTGATCTGAAAAAAATAAAAGAAACATTAGGAACGGGTCGCCTGTCATTTGGCTCTGCTGAAAGGTTATTTCAAAACCTAGGAGTTCGCCCTGGTGCTGTTACGCCTTTATCTATGATCACTGGTGTTAATAATAATGTCACTTTATTTATCGATTTAAATCTAAAATCATGTAAGAAAATTTTTGCTCACCCACTCGTTAATGACCGAACTCTTAGTATGTCTATTAAAAATCTTGAAAAGTTTTTTGAAAAAATAAAGGTTATTCCCAATTGGGTCGATTTAGGTTCTAATTAAAAATAATATCATACCAAACCCCAGGAATAATAATGATAACTGTCTAATTTGTGGTGACCTTTGTAAGCTCAACCTACAAGGTTTATCATGTTACATCTCACCTAAGACCACAAAAAAAGAAGATAGGTAACTATTACACCTTCAATGAAAGCTAACCAATAAAGGCTATAATGGCTTAACCCTAAATATAATCTTAACCTTTCTGTAAAGTTTTTGTGCCAGCCTAATAAACCCATTCTCAACCCTTTCCATCTAATCAACCAAGTACGTTTAATTGTGAATTTAGTACATTATTAAGAAATTTCAACTTTTTTTATACCTTTCATCTTTGGTGTGTGTTCCATTTTTCAGGAATCCAAGGACGTATATTTGCTTTTAACAAAGGATTTTTATTTAAGATATGATCACTTGCTTTCTCACCCACCATTATGGAAGGCCCATTTATATTTCCATTTGTTATTTGTGGGAAGATACTACTGTCAGCCACTCGTAAAGCTTCCACCCCAATTACACGCGTTGTTGGATCCACTACTGCCATAGGATCTTTTTCATCTCCCATTTTACAAGTACCACAAGGATGATAAGCGCTCTCCACATGTTCCTGGATGAATACATCAAGTTCTTGGTTACTTTGCACTTTACTGCCAGGTTGAATTTCATTTTTGACAAAAGGTTTAAAGGCTTGCTGTGAAAAAATCTCTCTTGTAAGCCTGATTGCCTTTCTGAAATCGTTCCAATCCTTTTCTTTAGACATATAGTTGAATAAAATTTTTGGTGGTGCATTGGGGTCTTTTGACCTCAAGGTTACTTCGCCACGAGACAAACTACGCATTGGACCCACATGAGCCTGAAATCCATGACCTTGAGAAGCAACTTTTCCATCATAGCTAACTGCAATAGGTAAGAAGTGATATTGGAGATCGGGGTACTCTACTCCTTTATCTGAACGGATAAACGCAGCACTTTCAAACTGATTGGAAGCTCCCAGTCCTTTTTTTGTCAATAACCACTGTGCACCAACCCACGCTTTTCCAAAAATATTCCAATATTTATATAAACTAACTGGCTGAGATGCTGCCATCTGAATATAAACCTCCAAATGGTCTTGCAAATTTTGACCAACACCTTGACGATCTGCGATCACCTCAATCCCATGCTCTCTCAAATGCGCAGCCGGCCCGATACCCGACAGCATTAAAAGTTTAGGTGAATTAAGAGATGAACTTGCAATAATAACCTCACGCGTTGCTTCTATAACCTTTATTTTTCCTTTGTGTTCCACTTCAACACCAGTAGCGCGACCTTGGTTAATAATAATTTTTCGAGCAAAAGCCGTTATTAGAGAACAGTTTTTACGTTTCAAGGCAGGTTTAAGATAAGCATTTGCAGCAGACCATCTCTGACCTTTAAATATTGTGTGCTCCATCGGGCCAAAACCCTCTTGCTTAAAACCATTATAATCATCTGTAGTTTGATAACCAGCTTGACGGCCAGCATCGACAAAAGCTTTAACAAGAGGATTATCTCGTTTTCCTCGAGTAACATGCATTGGGCCATTCGAGCCACGCCAATCAGGATCACCACCATGACCCGCAGGATTCCAGGATTCCATACGTTTGTAATATGGGAGCACATCAGCATAAGACCACCCGCGTGCTCCCAAATCTGACCAAGTATCAAAGTCACGAGCATGGCCGCGGACATAGACCATTCCATTGATACTAGAGGAACCACCTATAACTTTCCCACGAGGGCAAACCAATTTACGCCCTCCCAGATAAGGTTCTGGCTCAGTAGTATAACCCCAATCATAACGGGCCATATTCATTGGGTAACTTAGTGCTCCCGGCATCTGGATCAATGGCCCAGCGTCACTCCCTCCATATTCAATTATAATAACAGAAGCTCCCGCCTTACTAAGGCGAAAAGCCATAGCGCACCCAGCACTTCCAGCACCAACTATTACAAAATCTGCTTGCATAATTTTTCCAAAAAACTCCCTGAAGCATTATCATAGAACTTTTATTTTTAATATTATAAATTAATTAATGACTTTAACTATTAAAGTTTTTAAATTCCTTTAAATTATTGTCATTAAAAATCTGGCACTTTTAAATAATCTGAGACGGGTATTTTTAAAATTCCTTTAATACATAAAGCATCGCGGTCAGATTGTGACAGATTATGGATTGCGGTCTCGATAGCAGTAAAAACTAATTCTGAATCGTATTTTAAAGAAGTTATATATGGAAGACCCGGTGTAACAGGTTCTGTTACTTCAAGGACCCGCAATTCAGATGCAAACGCATCGTACTGTTGAATAAGTTTCCATGACAAGGCATCTAACGCTCCAAAATCTGCTTTACCATCAACTATCATTTTTGCTGAACAACGATGGCTCCCAGACTTTGCTCGGTTTAATAGCTGAAATCCCTTCCGAGCCGCATGAGTTAGTGGTGCAGCATATCCCGATTGTGATGTTTCTTCGTTGAAGGCAAATCGTTTGTGACACAGCTCAGAAAGATCACTCCCAGTTTCATTTTTTCGAACAACTATACAACTCTGGTAATAACCCGGTGGACAGCCTTCAAGATCATAGATTGGAGTGCCCACCATATTAACTTTTTCATGTAAAAATTTTCGGTATGGCATTCCACAAGTTTGACTGAGAACAAGATCTGGATCCATCCAAACCTCCATAACCTCTTTGCCTTGGTTTAATTCCATTGGTGCAGTAATACCTAATTCGATTAAATTATGGCTGATAAGTGACCAAAAGTGAGCATGTGCGTCAGTAAGTTCCGGCCGTTTATACATTTGAAGACTGGCAATCATCTTAAACCTAAAATTGGTAAAGTATAACGGTTATTATAATCTGAAAAAAAACATTTCCACTTATCACTTTTTAAAAGAGTTTCTCTAAGGTTCTTCCACATATCTACAACGCTTTATTAAGTTTTTTTACATAGTCATTTGTGAATGCAATATATCCATTTTCAGTATGTACCAATTGGTCACGGATGATTACATGAAGGTCAGGTAATTTATGGAATGGTACCATTGGGTTTATGTGGTGCTCAGTATGATAAGGCATATTCCAAGCTAAAAAACAAACGAGACGGTTAGTAAAAGTGGTCCGTGTATTCTCAAGTACATTTGCTACAAAAGGGCAAAATCCATGCTCTGCCAAAAGGTAAACACGCAGGAAAGGTTGACCTAGTAATAATGGAAAAATCCATATCCAAAACAAAATAGAGAACTCAACCCAGTACGCTGAGAAAAAAACTATTATATAAAGTAAGACTAACAAACGAGATTCTTTAACAATACGGCTTTCAGCTTTTTTAGGTATAAAGTCAGTAGTACAATAGCCGAAAGTATTCTTTATAATTGTTTTACAATGTCCGACCCAAGTTGGAATTCCAGATACATACCAAACATAAGTTCCTATTGATTTAGGTTTTTCAACTTCAAGCTCAGGATCTTTCCCTGGTACTTGTGTGTGGCGATGATGGGCCAAATGAAAATACTTAAACCAAGTGACTGGAAGGAATATCATAAATCCACAGATCTTAGCCACAATGTCGTTCACCCAGCGCGTTCGAAATGGGGTCTGATGTACAGTCTCGTGTAGCAATGTAAAAAGAAACACTATGCTAATACCCTGAGGCACCATAATTATCTGCCAACCAGGGATTTGTAAATATATTAGAACTCCAAATACGAGGATAAATAACCAATGCAATGCAAAATGTTTTAGACCAGGGCCATCAAGTCGTTCTGTAAGAGTATTAGAAGTTTTTGTCGGAAGAACTTTCAAAAGCTCCTCATGGCTTGCCAAGAGTAAGCTAGTACTCTGATCACTAGTTTTAGAAATCTTACTCAAACCGTACGGCCATATAGCGAGTCATAAGCATTGTTATAAACTAGTTGCACGTTCAAGTGCTTGCTCAAGATCATTAATTAAGTCATCTGGATCTTCTATTCCAATCGATAAGCGTAAGAGATTTGGGTGTACGGGGAAGTCTGGACCAGAGACAGTAGCTCGGTGTTCGATTAAACTTTCAACACCACCCAATGAAGTTGCTGGATAAAACACATTACAGAAACGAGTAACATCTATAGCTGTTTTTTCTGTGCCTTTAACAATCATAGACATCATCCCACCATATAGCCCACCTGTTTGTTGTTTCTGAATTTCGTGGCCAGTATGGCCTGCTAAACCTGGATAAAGGACTTTTTCAATAAGTGGATGTTCATTAAAATAATTTGAGATACGAATAGCATTTTCAGTAGAACGTTCAACTCGCAAAAATAAAGTTCGCATGCCTCGTATCAATAAAAAGGCATCAAATGATTGCAAAACAGTCCCTTGTAGTTTTCGGGTGAGAGCGATGTCCTCCCAATAACCTCCAGTATCTCGAACAGAAAGAGCCCCAGCAGTAACATCAGAATGTCCGTTCAAATACTTAGTTGCTGAATGCATTGAGATATCAGCTCCAAAGTTTAATGCCCGAGTCGCACATGGTGGGGTCGCAGTGCAATCCGTTAAAAGTTTCGCGCCATGAGCATGAGCAATTTCCGCCGCTTTTGATATGTCAGTCACAGCCCAATCTGGATTATTTGGTGTTTCAACCCATACAAGTAATGTATCGT
>Ga0308003_1001332_pt1 | contig 10861 bp, 10 predicted proteins | sample Neamet36_FD_203159 | JGI IMG/M metagenome (GOLD analysis project Ga0308003, IMG submission 203159) | Marine microbial communities from water near the shore, Antarctic Ocean - #36 | ecosystem: Environmental > Aquatic > Marine > Unclassified | place: Southern Ocean | collected 2014-06-06
CATGTTAAAAGTTTTGGCTTAGGGAAATACTTAGGGAATGACCTACCAACAGGACGTAAAGGATTGGTTCCAGATGCTGACTACTATGATAGATTCTTAGGTTACTCATCATGGAGAGGAGCTACTACAGTCTCTAATGGTATAGGACAAGGAGAATTAGTATCGACACCTATTCAATTAGCAAACATGACTGCTGCCATTGCAAACAGAGGCTATTACTTCACTCCTCATATCGTGAAATCAATAGTCGGATCCCAAATAGACAGCAGCTTCAGTATAGCAAAGCACACCACAATAGACCCGCAACATTTCAACATCGTTGTTGACGGTATGTATGATGTATTTGAAACAGGGACGGCGAGAGGGTCCAGATTACCTAATATTTCTCAATGTGGAAAAACAGGGACAGCACAGAACCCTCACGGACAAGACCATAGTATTTTCGTAAGTTTCGCACCTAAAGACCATCCTAAAATAGCCATTGCCGTAATCATTGAAAATGGGTATTGGGGCTCTCGATGGGCTGCACCAATTGCCAGTCTAATGACGGAGAAATATCTCACAGACACCATTACAAGGCCCGCTATAGAACAAAGAATGATAGACGGAGCACTTCACGAAGAATACCGCTTACAACATTTGTCTATTTATGGTGAAGACAGTACATATCAAGCTAATTTCTAATGTACGGAGCACGAAACAGAAGTAAACTAAAAGTCGACTGGGTGATTGTATCACTCTACTTTTTCCTGTGCTTTTGGGGATGGCTTAGTATATATGCAGCAGTATATGACAAAGAATCAAGCAGCATATTTGACCTTAGCAAAGAATACGGGAAACAAAGCCTCTGGATCGCAGGAGGAATTGGTATTATCCTATTAGTCTTTATCACAAACTACCGAGTTTGGACTAATTTTGCCCCTATCTGGTATGCCTTTAGCATTGTGCTTCTACTCGCCGTACTCATCGTAGGTAAGGAAATTGGTGGTGCTCGGAGCTGGTTTGGGCTGGGGGGGTTCAGTTTACAACCCTCTGAAGTCGGAAAATTTTCTACCGCACTTATGCTCGCTTTTTATGCAGGGCTGCCACGAAAAAGTTTTGCAAAATGGTCACATCGTATTGTTGGGTTGGCCATTGTATTGATACCCGGTTTTCTTATAGCTATTCAGCCTGACCTTGGCTCTACCCTGGTATACTTGAGCCTTGTATTGGTACTGTACAGAGAAGGAATGCCCGGTTATTACATTGGCGGAGTTTTAATCATGATCATTTTGAGCATTGCAGGACTGATCCTAGAGCTTCAAACTTCTCTGATCATACTAGGTTCCATGTCACTCATTGCCCTTTTAATACTGCCTAAGAATGCAAAACCAATCATCGCTAATGTTTCCTTGCTCAGTGTCTCATCTTCTATAGTGTTCGCTGTTGGAAAGGTTATGGAAAACGTCCTTGCTCCTCATCAGCAGATTAGAATTAAAGTTCTTTTAGGCCTTGAAGATGACCCATCAGGAGCTGGCTACAATACCCTGCAGTCACTCATTGCTATAGGATCCGGTGGTTGGATGGGAAAAGGCTTTCTAAACGGTACGCAGACTAAACTTCATTTCGTTCCAGAGCAAAGCACCGATTATATTTTTTGTACTGTTGGAGAAGAATGGGGCTTTCTTGGCACCCTCTTATTGATGATAAGCTTTGCAGTATTAATTGGTCGAATACTTTGGTTAGCGGAAAGACAAAAAGACACCTTCAGTCGAGTCTATGGATATGCCATTGCCAGTATTTTCTTTTCGCACTGGGTCATCAACATTGGAATGACGATTGGACTTGTGCCGACTATAGGTATTCCGCTACCCTTCTTTAGCTATGGCGGATCGTCACTTTGGGGCTTTACTCTACTGCTCTTCATATTTGTAAAGCTAGATGCTGAAAGATTGAACAGACTCTCTTAGGACAGTTGACCCGGATAGATTTAAAGTAACCGCAAAAAAAAAGCCCCCGAACATCTATGATGTTCGGGGGCTTTTTAAATATCAATGTCTTAGAACATCATGTAGCGATTGTCCTTCACACTCGCTTTATCTTCAAGCGCCTTGTAAGCTTGTACACTTACTAAGTTTCTTAAACTACGTTGTGTTGACTTCGCTTGATTTAAATAATCCACTGCCGGAGCAGGTTGTGCGGGCTGCGTGATCGCAACAAAAGCACCACTTTCACCCGCAATCACATTACTCATTTCACCTGGTTCTAAACCACATATAGCACCGACTACTTGAGGCTCGTTACCTATTCCTGCAATATTTACATTGTTGATTCTGAAACTCATTGAACGCGGCTCGCTAACCATTGCAGCAGCGAAGGCATCAATACTAGTTGCACCAGAGATGGCGGATTCCATGCGTCTTACAACGATATCTCGCTTTGCATTTTTCTTTGCACCTTCCTGACATTGATCAGAAACCAACGCAAAAGGCGTAGTACCCTCCTCAAGCTTGTCCGTTAGTACAACAACAACATATCCTTTACCGTCATTCTCTAGTAAGCCTATATTTCCTTCCTCACGGTCATCATCCCAAGCCCAACGTACCACTCTTCTAGAAGTACCTAGTCCAGGAATAACCTCGTCAAATCTAACAAGGTTGCGCGCAGGACGCAAGAATAAACCTTGATCTGAAGCTAATGCTCTATAGTCATCAGAGGACTGAGCAGCCGCTGCATAAGTTGAAGCCTGTCCATAGAGTGATTGAATAGTTTCATCTGATGGTGAGATTTGGCGTATAATTTGCCCCACTTTAAACGCTTCATTAGCTCCCTTTTGGTCAATGATTTCGATGATATGGAAACCAAACTGCGTTGGAACTAAACCCATATCCCCTTCATTACCGAGGTAACAGAAGTTTTCAAATGGTTTCGCCATAGCTCCTCTAGGGAAATATCCTAAATCTCCTCCCTTAGCCTTAGCGACAACATCAGATGAGAACTGCTCGCTAATCGTTCCAAAAGCTGTAGGGTTTGTCTTTAAATAGGCAAATAAACTATCAGCAGTTGCCTTAGCTTCCATAGGACTAGCAGTAACACTTGGGTCAGCACGTGTAGCGCCTGCAAATGGTATGAGTATATGACGCGCTTTGACACTATCTGCTAACATTTTTCTATCTACAATCTTCATGACAGAAAACGCTGTTCCAAGATCGATAGGACCTTTTTGATAGCCAATATCCTGGCCTGCAACAAGTGTGTCTAAACCACTACCTACCAATTCCGTCTGTGTAAAGTATTCTGAAATGAATCGAACGTCACTGTGTAGATTCACAAAAACCGAATCATCTTCAATACTGAACCATTCAATTGCCAGCAATGCTAATTCAGCACGAACAGCATCACGATCTGCTTGAGATGGTGCAAGTGGGAAGTTGATGAATTCAATGTTTCTCGCTGCCTTCTGAGGGAAATCCGCTTTGTTTTTAGCATAATATGATTTTACATCAGACTCTGTAACGTCGATTTCATCTTCGTTCACATCGATGTAAGGAACGTATACGTACTGTGCAGGATGCTGCGCATCACCTCTTGCGAGATCAGTTTCGATAAGACTAGCTGGCATAAACACACCTTTTTCTAGTGCATTTGTAAACTTGAAGTTTTTTGCTTGGCTACTTACGGCGCGTTCAAATGCTAACCATTGTGTCCACATTTCTGCGCTCTGTTCGTTCACATCGCGATTATCACGAACTTGAGCCACATAACTGCGGAACATGTTTTCATCAAACTGGCCATTCGCTCCAGCAAAACTTTGACGAATATTTGGGTTATTAATGATGTCAAGATAGATTTCCTCTTGGCTTACATTCATGCCTGAAGCATCAAGTTCCTCCGCTAAGATCTCGTCAGACATCATGCTGTTCCAAACTAAATTTGAAAGTTGAATACTACTGGCAGTGGCATATTGATCCGGATTACCCGTTTTGAGCTCTTCCATAGCCTGACTTAATTCCAGACGAGAAATATCTCTACCATTGACAGAACCCACTACGTTAGGGTCTCCAAAAAACTTAGACCCTCCTGATTTGAATAAATCACCTAAAAGGAAAGCCATGAGTGCTACAAAAACGACGACCACTAATAGTCCAGAGCGCTTTCTAATGTTTTGAATTGTTGCCATTGTAATACAGTTAAAGTAATGAGTTTGCGAATATAGGATATACGACCAATTAAATAGCTTTTACAAGTACCTCTTCGAGTCTATTTGATCGAGTTTTTTGAATGATGAGTAAATAATCTTCTGTTCTTACCACTGTCCCCTTCTCCGGAAGGCTCTGAAAGACGTCTAATACATAGCCTCCCAACGTGTTGTAGTTCTCATTTTCTGGGATGTTTAGACCCCATTTTTCATTGATATCCGAAACCTCGATTCGAGCTGAAAACAACCATTCTCCTTCGGTGATCTTGCGCTCAAGGAGCACTTCTGAATCGTGCTCGTCCTCGATTTCCCCAAAAATCTCTTCAATCACATCCTCTAAGGTGATCATCCCACTGGTCCCCCCGTGTTCATCCAAAACCACAGCCATATTGCGTTTTTCCTGAGTAAACAGATTTAAAATTTCATCAGCGCGCATACTTTCCGGAATAAAGCTGACGGGACGTAACACACGTTGCAAATTCTCTGGTTTTTTAAACAACTCAAAAGCATGAACGTAGCCGATTATTCTATCAATATTTTCCTCAAAAACAATCAGCTTACTATAACCTGATTCAATAAAAAGTTCACGAACCATGTTTGGTGTGGTGTTCACTTCAACACCTTCAATTTCTGTCCTAGGCACCATGAATTCGCGCGCTTTTGTTTCGGGAAAGTCCAGTGCATTCTTGAAAATTTCAAACTCAGGGTCGACCTCAATCTCTCCCTGATTTACGATGGGTGCGCGTTCTTTAAAAAAGTGATTCAATTCCAACCTCCCAAAAACAATAGTTTCTTCTTCCACTTCTAATCGGAATATATACTTTAAGAAAAACTGACTTAAACCAAGCATTAGCGCACTAGGCAGTCTCAGCAGCCAGAAAATAATGAATGCCGGAAAACTTAACCAATGCATTATCCCTTCCGCATTTTGCCTGAAAAGTGTTTTCGGTAAGAACTCCGCAAAAACGAGAATGATAACTGTGGAAAGAGAAGTTTCTAAAAGCAGTATGACATATTCCAAAGTAGACCATTCGCTGAGAATTGGGCCAAGTAGTCGGTGCATGTAGTTTCCATACAATACTAAAGCTACGTTGTTTCCTACTAAAATAGCAGCAATAAAAGCTGCCGGTCGATCTATTAAATACCCCAATACTCTATATGAAACGCCTCCTTTTTGACGTTCAAGTTCAACATGAAGCTTATTTATACTTAGGTAAGCCATCTCGAGTCCGGAAAAGAGGGCTGAGGATATAACCGCTAAAGTAATTAAGGCCAGTATGTTCAACTTAATTATTGTTTTGTTGATGTTTGATCCGAGATCTCCTGCGTAGAGCATACATAAACACTGCTACTCCCAAAAAAAGTGAATAGCGCATGGTTGTGTTCCAATCTGTTCCCCATGCATCATAAATATGAAAAGTACTGATCGCTGCTACTCCTATCCAGAGTACCTCCACTAATTTCATTGCTTTATTCATCGTCTATTGTTATTTGTCCTTGCACTTTAAATATGCGATAATTATTAAATTCTTGATCTGCTTCAAATCCCTTTCCAATGATCAATTGACCATCAGTCTTTATTTGCACAGCAGATTCACTATAGATTCTCTCGTTTGCTTTGTCCCAATAAAGTAGCTCTGTTTCCATCTGCTCCCCTTTACCATTTGTGACGATAACATTCCCGCCTATGGCCCAAAGGTCTTCCTTCTTTTGCTGCCTTGCTGTGTCAGCCGTCAATACCGTCGACGAAATAGCTTCGCCATTATAAAAACGGACTTCCAGTCTTCTTCCGAAAAAGACATAAGGTGGGTCAATGTTGCCGAAGTCTTGAACTATGCCAGCCGCTATCTCAAGAACATTTATACCGCTATCGCTGTAGACAATTCTCGCGTGATGTTGCTCATTTAGCGGATACAACATGGGCGTTGCACTAACCTGCTCCACATCCTGGGTATCGTTTGTGCAGCTTGTAATTAAAAAGCTTAGAATAAGACCAAAAAAAACACGGTAAAAATCCACGATTGGTATTTATTATTAAGCTAAAGGTACATCGAAAAAAAAATCCCCGAACTCAAACGCTCGGGGATTCAACTTGTTCTTAAGAGGACTCTATTAATAGAACTTAATAGACACTGTTTCGTTGATCCAACAACCTATATTGATGCTGTCTCCTTCTTTAAAACCTAATTGGAACGCAACACCTTTATCCGGTACTACTTTGGAGTAGGCTGATATCAATTGATTGGCTTTATCAGCAATACTAGGATCAATACTTCTTGCATAAGTAAGCTTGTTAATTGCGGCCCAATAAACGGCGTTTTTCTCCACGGCATTAGCACCACATTCACCTGCTGCACTTGCGTACAAAGTTGCCAAGTATAAGTAAGGATTACCCCAATTCTTACGTAACTGTCCTGCTTTCAAACAATTTCGCTTCGCTGAAGGCAAATCGCCCATCTTATTATTCACGTAGGCTAGACCCATATAATCATCAGAGGTTTTACGAAGATCTTCTTCTTGGTCAATTGCCTCAGTGTAATACTTCTTGGCCATTGACCAATCACTCTTACGTACACCCAGTTTTGCCATAGATCTCGCAGCACCAGCAGATGGTTCTAATTCGTATAAACGTTCTGCTACTAATAAAAAAACGGGGTTGTCCGTACAGCTTGTTAGCTCACCGTCTTCGCCTGTACGTTCTTTTTGAAGCATTTTACCAGCACGTTTAAGCCATTCCGTATCATCTATATGCTCATTAAATTTAGCTTCGTTGTATATGATTGCGAGCTTCTCACACGTAAGGAGTGGGCTAAGTGCCTTTTCAATATTGCTTTGAACTTTATCATAGTTCGACATGTTTTTCTCACTCTTTGCGAGGCTCTTCAATTCTTTCGCAGAAAGTTCTACGCTATCAGCCTTTGAAGAAAGAATACTTATGTCATTACTATACCTCATTGAATTGTACTCCAAAGCCTCAATCGCACGGTTGTAAACAATGAATAGTTCGTCAACATCCTTAGTAACATTAAACCATTTGATATTGGTTAGAAAATATGCGTTAAGTTGACTTGCAGACATATCATTACCCGCAACTGCATAAGCTGCATCAAAATATTGAGCAGCCTGCTCTACACTGTCTGAATTATACTTAATATACTTCGATGCCTTTTCCGAAAGAACATAACCTTCTTTTCCAGGAAAATAGATTAACCTATCATCGTAAAGCTTCACCAAAATATCTATGTAACCCTGTTTTTCAACAGCGTCAGTAGTAGCCTTAATTTTTGTCTCTACGATCTTTGGACCGTAAATAAATGTTGCTTTTTTGGCACCCGGGCATGTTTGATAAACATTTAACCAAGGCTCAAACGCATCTAAATAATTCTTACTCTGGTAGTAAGAGCCAAAAATATTGTAACCCTCATAGCAACTTACCGAATCGGCAGTCGATGAGCCCCATTTACCTTGACCTTTAACCCCAACAGTCATTAAGACTGCTCCAAGAACGAATAAAATTCGTTTCATAATTTAATTGTTTTTATCTGTATTTAAATTTCTGGAACCATTTATCGTTGAGCGTGATACCTAAATTAAAGTTCCAATAATCCTCTTTCAAATTAGCTGTATTTCCATCCCAGCGTTGTCCCCTTCCTATACTTACATTCAAAAAGCTTGCCTTTTGCTCACCAGGTGCTAAAGAACGATAGACGACAGGTAAACTCATACCTACGTTAATCTCTCTAGAGGTGTAGGCGTCTTCATCCCAACGATACTGGCCGTACTCTTGAAATGCGCCAATTCGATATCTGGCCACCGTGAGGTAATTAGAGCTTCTCTTGAGGGCGGGAAAGAGGTACAACGGCACCATCACAGCACCAGCACTTATGCGCTTGCTGCTTACCATCTCAGACTCCGATGGTGTACCACCTAAAGATGTGAATGACTTAAACTCTTGCCAGTTCGTGACACGATAGTCTACGACTATATCCCATGCGTTTACAGGAACATTTTCCACTATTTTACTGATACCAATCCCAATTCCATAAGAAGTTGGAAGTGTCACAGTACCGTTTTCACTTAAATTATAAAAAAGAGTATCTATGGGTGTTTCTACAATACCACTATTAATAAATGAATATTGCGTTGTAATCTCACGTGCATTCATGGCGCGACCAAAACCATACACAGCACCCCCGGCAATTTTATAATTTCCAATTTTACCTTGCAACTGAGTGCCTAAATCAAAAGAGAAATCACTAATTCCGATTTTTTGAGTTTTACTCACTGATAAAAACGCAGGATTGACAATAATCGTCTTATCACTTTGGGTAGTTTCACCAAAAATGTATTTGACATTAGCCCCAAGTGAGAACCAATCAACGGGTCTCACTGCGAGTCCAAAAGTAAACTTGTCATAGCCACCCGATCCCGTCGAGCGGTATTCATAAAGGCCAAAATCATCTGAAGAATCAGCCACGCTGATAGAATAACCTTTTGCAGCAAAAGGACTCAACGAAAATGATCCCGCTATCCAATCTGAAAATTTAAAACCAAAACCAAAGTAATCAAAGTAGGTATTGTAGTTAGCTTGGTCCACACTATCCGCAGAAATAGTATGTCTAAATGTTCTGTGTGCACCACTCATTTCCAAAGTAGCGTACTCCATATTCATATAACCTGCTGGGTTCATCATGTTGATGGTATACCTGTCGGAATAGGCAATACCTGTGCCGCCTAGGCCCAAATAGGTTGGAGTAATACCAAAAGAAGTTTCTCCAATACCGTTAATACTTAGCGGGCTCACTGAATTCGTCTGTGCTGAAGCACCTTGGGTATTCACAAGAAATACGACAAGTGCACCAAAGAAGATTAAGGACTTCAAACTGTGCTTATTTTTGGTTGTATTCATGGAGTCGCATGAGTGCGTATAATTCATAATTAGAGGGTGCAAATATGTACTTTTTTAAGTGCTTAGACAAACGTGGAGCATCACCACCGCAAATAAACACTTCGTCTAACTCATATGCAGACACATATTGCTCTGCCATAGCTCTTATCTCTCCTCGTATTGCAATATCTACGCCAGCTTGAAGACTACTCTGGGTATCCAAACCAAGAATCATAGTAGAATCACTATATGCAGCTTCTGGAAGACCATTTGTATAGGTATTCATTGCCTTGTAGCGCATGTTCCAGCCAGGTGATATTGCGCCACCCATAAAACGACCATTTCTCACCAAATTATAAGTAATGCAAGTGCCCATGGTGATCAGGAGAAAGTTCTTTTGAGTTTCTAAATAACGTGCGTTTGTAAGCGCCCATCTATCGGAACCGAGCGACTCAGGAGAAGTGTAGTCCATGTCTAGTGGCATCGAATTTTGGGCACCAAACCAGTGGACATCAAGAGCTGATGATGGCAGCTCAGAAAGACCACTTGTTGACACCCCAAATGTTTGAATAGAACCTTTGGCCTGGTGTTGGTGGACGAAAGCTAAAATTGATTTTTCATCGCTTGTATCAAAAATCTCGTAGAGCTTCATCAACCCCTCCACGAACAGTGCGATTTTCGTCTTTGTGTTTCCGCTGTCTATGACCAAAAGTGGAAGATGTCTTGTGTCTTCGGAAGTAATGTCTTTATTTTCAGTCATGTAATCAATAAAATAGCCTTGTGCAAGATAGTAAGGGAAGGACGAAAGGCACCATAATTAAAAAATTCCTAGTATACCATGTTAAAATAACATTGCCGACGGCGTTTGCTTGGTATAAAAGTACTGAGACGGTCTAATTAGGCTTTTATGTGAGTGGTAATTAAAAGTTCAACTCACTCGAAATAAAACAAAACTTCAATTTTAATTTTTAAGCTCTGGGCTATTTTCATGGCCAGCTCCAAACTTGGTTTGTATCGATATTTTTCAATCGAAATAATCGTCTGCCTACTCACGCCAACTTCTATCGCCAATTCCTCTTGCGTAAAACTCATTTTTTGCCTGTATTCTCTGACAGTATTCATTAATATCATACTATGATGTGCGATATAAGTACAGTTGAAATAGTGATTTAATGAAAGAAACTATTAGAAGTAAGACCAGTACGAAAAATAATATTGCTCCATTCTTATTAAACGACGAACCTGTCAATAAAACGCCAATAAAGACAAATAGAGACAGCTCGTACAGTACATAACCCAATTTATAAGATTTGGAATTAATCATATCATCCCGTTCATCTTGAATCATTTTCTGTTTAAAAGACAACTCAAGAAGTGCATAAGCAGCTGAAAAATAAATGATAGCAAACACAGTAATCTGAATTGCTTTACTCGAAACATGTGCAATATCCATTGAATTTAACCTGTGTTCATAAAAGAATGGCATGTAAATCAACGAGAATAGAACGGCAAATATTATTTCAATTAAAATTGAGCGCTCTCTTTTAGAAAACTTCATAAGCGACAGTATTATTATTTCTGAATTACCCTTAGAATAAGTATCGCAAGTCTGGATATCGCGTAAGTAAATAGACCAAACAGCGGTGATAAAAGCGCTATTTTAAGTCCACCAGCTAAAATTGCAGGAGCAACTGGTCCTCCAAATGCTTCAATCGCATCAAATGCACCAATTAGACCAATGAAAGCACCGATAAATCCTAAAGTCATTCCCAATACGCCACAATCGTTAACATGCT
>Ga0308003_1001337_pt1 | contig 10853 bp, 3 predicted proteins | sample Neamet36_FD_203159 | JGI IMG/M metagenome (GOLD analysis project Ga0308003, IMG submission 203159) | Marine microbial communities from water near the shore, Antarctic Ocean - #36 | ecosystem: Environmental > Aquatic > Marine > Unclassified | place: Southern Ocean | collected 2014-06-06
TCTTCTTCATGGGTATCATGTCTGGGGGGAGCTTTGTACGGATAAGATATGGCCGTCCTTCTTTAGTAAAATAGGCTAGACATTTATCTAGTTCTTCTAGTGTAGGCCGCCGCTCTACAGAATTAGAGCTAGACACAATACCAAGGCGCTCTCCAAGGTATTTAACGTCTTTAATAAACTCTGTATTGGTGTCTAAACCCCAGACAATTCTTGCATAGTCCATTACAACTTTAATGTAAGAAAGGTCAGCACCTACTGTTGAAGGAGATACAACCTTGGCTCTGGCTTTGATGTAAGCCATTAGGTCTGTGCGGCCAAGTTTCTCTATTGGAATGTCTTTAAGCACATCATTTTTAGCCATGTGCAACGTGCTTTGTTTTTTAGTTGGGCCAACTCCGTTCGGAGTGTCTTCGATTTCTGCAATATAATCGACAAAGGCTTTTGAAACCAGAAGCCCACTTCTTTTGGCCTTGACCCATGGACGCGTTTTCCTTACCTCTACTTCGTGCGTAACCGCCCATTCAGTAGCAAGCTTCTTTTTAGCAAACGTTTTGGATTTGTTGTAAACTACAACGGTGTTCTCTGAAATTGACACTCTTCCTATATATGAACTTGGGCCACCTTTCTTTTTTATCTCTCTCACTCTAGCCACGGGGTTCTCCATCTTGAGGTTAACTTGGCACTCAATTAAAAATGCCAATCGAATGCCAAGTTAAACACAAAAACCCACATAAACCAACAAAAAAGCCCAATTACACTAACATGACACCGCCTAAAGAAACTTATTTAAACCCATTAAAAACAACTACTTATAGTCGTCATAGGTTCTGTGTAGCACCTATGATCGACAGGTTCAACTTAGTCTGAAACCCCTATATATAAAGGGTTACAGAGTTTAGATTTATTAAAGTGCCAAGAAAATGTCAGTAAGGTGTTCAATTTCCACCTTATTTAGCATCCTTTATTTCTTCCCTATAGTCTTGATAGAATCTCTTCATTATCGTTCTCATCTTCTTTTGAGTATCCAAAGTATCTGTCTTTTTCTCTTCTTCGGAGAAGTCGCTTTGTTCAATAATGTCTAGTTTCTCTCTTAGCTTTCTTATTTTCCTCACCGTACCGATAGAGTATTCTTTCATGCCGATAAGATTTTTGTAATCAGCTTTAATTTGATTAAACTTCGGAAGATCATCATCTTCTCTAGCTAGTTTTAAGTCTTCTTGGACGCGCTTCACTTCATCAATCGCGTTGTAGAACCTATCCGTGTCTAATCTAGCATCTGTCTTACCGTAAAGTCTTCTCACGAAGGGTATGTCACGAATATCAAGTTCTTCTGGGTTAAATACGGCATCTACTGGGGTAGAGACAAGATCGTAAAAGAACCTTCCTGCTCCACCGGTAGCAAACTGGTAGATATGCTGCACAGTTTCTGGAGACACATCAATAAGTCCAGACCTTACCCTATCACCACCCAGGCTGTTAAGCGTCTCAGTGGCCATTTTCAGTGGCTCTGGCACAGAGTCCCAGTACAGTTGGCTGTCAGGAAGTTGAACTCCGAAAGGGTTTTGCTCTGGAAATATCTTAGAACCTGAGAAGTTTTTGTTTTCGATTACTTGAACTATTGGGTCGCCCATTGTGGGAGTCATAAACTGTGCAAAAGAAGCGTCGCTGCCTACTGGGTTAAAGGCGTGGATAAAAGAATCCCGTACCCGCTCTAACTGTTTAGTAGCGCTTAGCTCTGGCTTACCGCCAAACATATACGATGTTGTTTCCCCAAGCGTTGAACCTATTACTTGGAATACGTTATAACCATAGGGCATTGGGATTTTTACATACCCTCTGTCAAACGTATCATCGCTAGAACTAGGAATCATAAAGATCATGTTGCTTCGTTTTACATAGTCAGGGATTTTATCGTAGGCTGATTCTTCATATTCATCTTCCCCACCGATTAACCGGTTTAGTATGTCTAGCAATGCCGAAAACGCTACCAACTTATAGACCGCCCTTCTTACGTGCTTATGCTTCATCGCTTCGCCTAAACGAACTGTTCCTTGCATTGCCGCATTGAAGAACAAAAATAGCGCGTTAGCTGTTGGCCCTTGATTACCTTTTCGGTTGAAGTTTACTGTTAGGTTTTTAGCTATATTGGCAGCTTCATCTTGGCTCTTCCCAAGTTTACGAAGTTCAATATAGGTTGATAGTCGAACGGAGTTTTCCACCCCAGTATTAACGTCAGATACAAGCTCTACCATTCTATGGGCAGTGTCTAAGGACAGATGTTTGTCTCTGGCAATCATAGATTCTATTTTACCAGCTCGGCTTTTCATAGAATCGTAGTTCTCTATCCAACCGGTTTGCGCACCAGCCTTGTAGAACTCGTCGTACCATTGGGATTCTTCAGAGGTTCGATCACCTTTTTGATGATTCCTTATAGCTCGATACGAAGACCAAGTGTTCTTCAGTATTTTCATACGAACGTCACGCGCATCAGTATCGTTTAGGTTAACAACAGCGGTCTGTAAATCCCTAGCTAAGTTAGGTAAAACAAACTCAGGGTTCCAAGTTGTGTTTATCATGGAGAAATACCGGTTCGCCATAAGACCTGCTTTGATGACTCGATTTAGCTCTTGATCTCTTATGCCGTTAAATGCCAAAGCCATGTTAGCTGCGTGTTTGTTCTCTTTGTTTAGCTCTATTATTGTATCAACACCATCCACTCGCACCTTTACAATATGGTTTCCTAGATCCAATCTGTTGTCTTTTACGTCAACCACTAATCCAGTAACTTCGTCGATGGCTTTTGTATACTCTACTTTATCTATCGACCAAAGATTGGGGTTAGGGTTACGTTCAGCAAGTCTAAGCAATGATCGTTTAACAGCGTTTTTCTCTGCCGCAATAATAGTCTTTTCATGCTGAACGATTAGGTTAACGAATACATTATCAGCCTCACTTTCACGGCCTAGTCGTTCTTCAACGTCTGCGCCACCAATGTTTTTACCATCAGGGTCTGCCGGATCACCCCATAGCGGAGTGTAGTAGTCGTATGTATCAGCCCATTGGTCAACAATTTCTTGAGATTGAAGCCCTGACTTAACCATTATCTTTCGGGTTTTCTTTATGACTTCATCTGTAATCTTAGCAATATTTACTAATTCGTCATATTTTAACTGCACGTCAAAGTCTCCAATAATCTTTTGGGCTTTTTCATTGCTCATACCTGACAGCGCTTTGTTATTTTCACGCTGGGCATTTTGCTTCTCTTGGAAAGCGTTCGCTTCTTCCGCATGACGGGCGTAAAGGAATTGGCTAACATCTTCAAGAGAAATATCATGCTTATTCATGTATTTAATAATGGGCTTTAGCGTTTCTTCGTGGAACAGACTAATCTGAGCTTCAGCTTTACCGTGAGATAGCGTTTCTTTAACGTAAGCATTCATCTCGTCAGGTAAGATTTCGCCGGTGTATTTCTCAATCTCGTCTTGCGTCCGTTTGAGGTTAATAAACTTGTCTTGTAGGTTAAATCTCCACCATTCAAAGTTAGTTGCATCTGGCATCTCAAAGTGATTCTCGTCCAGAACACTTAGTTCTGCTGGGCCATCTTTGTTAGTAACATTCTCAACTTCAAGCCCTAGCATTTTTATGCGTTGTTCTACCTGCTTAATGTTTTTAGCAGTAACTTCCAAAGGCTTACCATTGGGGAACATCTCTCCATTGGGCTTCCTTTCGATGACGATGTCCCATCCGCCAGCGCGTGGCTTAGCAGTAAGCAATCGTTTGCCGTCAGCATCTACACCATAAATCGTAACGTCTGGCTTACCGGTTCCTTTTTCGTTCTTAACCTTAACACTTGGCCGCTTAGATCCTTCAATCAACGGAGCGCCAGGGCGCATACCGCCACTTGGCGACGTAGCATTAGATCCTTGTAGAGATACATTGCTTGCCTTGCCTTGGCTAGTCTTGCCTTTAAGCACTACTTTTTGTGGGGGCTTAGAGTCACCTTTGCTTTTTAGCATCCCAGAAGTAGAAAGCCCATCAGAAGATGGGCTTTTTGTTTCATTGTTTTTATTGGTATAGTCTTGTCGCCTATTTGCTTGCCGCCCTTCTGCAAAGGCTTCACCCATATCGTAGACACGCTTGCGTAAGTCAGAAAAGCTAACCTCTTTGACAAATCCAATCTTGCGAAGCATATCGCGGATATAGGTAACTATCTTGTTCCAGTATTTGTCGGGCTTAGACATTGGTGCTTCAGCGACTTTAGCTAATAGCTCTTCAGCTTGAACGTCAATCGTTTCATCTTTATAGTCAAACTTAACGTCTTTCCATATCTTTTTAAGAGTCTTACTTTTGGGAGCATTCTCTTTGATTACGTCGATCAGCCCTTGGACATCTTTTGCTTCAAATAGTCCCAAGCCTTTATGTACCAAAAGTTCGTGCTGGATGGTGGAATCAATGTCTTGTACTGAGTTGATATTCTCGGCAATGAAGACGACGGCGTCTTGCTCTGTGTAGTATCCACCTTTGATTGGGCCATCTGTAGCTGTTGAGCCAGCGCCAAAGGCATTGTCTTGTGTATCACGAATCCACACTTGGACATTATCTGCTCCTTTGTATTTGGCCAAGAAGGCGTCCACTCGCGCTTGGATCTGCGCTTCAGTAACACCTTTAGGCTTAGCATTTGGGCTGAGTATAGCAGACTTGCTAAACAGCACATCACCCTGCGACATATCGCCATCTGTGCTATCTGATTTAGTCTCAGCGTTGGCTTCTACATAGGCATCAACTTTAGCGTCTTCTTCTAAGCTGACTGCCTCTGGTGGGTTATCGAACAGTCCCTCTTGGCCAAAGCCCATAGCGATGTCTGCTGGAGCATTGCTTCCAGTAAGCATGAACTCGCCTACCTCTTTGTCAGCTTTAACTTTATCGCTTGCAGTCTTCTCTTTAGCTGCCTGTTCAGTGGCGGCAGTAGCAGCCAGTTCTGTGTCGGCTGCTAAAGACTCTTCGGTCTGTGCTTCAAGATCGAAAGACTCTTCAGTCTGTGTTTCAGTAGTATTGACGCTACCTTTTGAGTCACGGAAGTTAGCCCAGTTATCCGGCATCCATTTGACTAAGAATTGAATTGTGTTGCTGGGAAGGTCTTTAACTTTGTTTTTATTAACATTTAGCTTTATTTGATTGTCAGTGTACTGACCCATCGAGCTACTCACAGAAACTTGGTTTATTAGCTCTGTTCGTTGCTCAATACTTGCATTCTCCCAGAAGGAGTCAATATCGCTTTTATTTTCATTAACGAATTTATTTACGGAAGCTCTTTTCTCTTTATCCGCAACCCGACGAGCTTCACCATCTATTTCAGCTTGAGCCACTTCATCATCATATATTTTCTGAGAGGCGGGGCTTCGCAGTGGTATTTCTAAATCATTATTAGCTGTTGCCCATGAGTAGATCGTACGCGCGTTGGAGTCATACTGTGGTAATCCGTTTATTGATCCACCGGTTTTCACTGCATTAGCGTATCGGTATACATCTTCTTGTGAGATTTGACCGGCTCTGACTGCTTCGGTAAATGCTTCTAGGGTGTCATAGGTAGCCATCAAATTGGCTCCCTCTACTGCGTCAACAATTCGATTAGCTTGGCGATTGGCGTCCCCAGTCTGCATTAACCCAGCTTGGCGTAGCAAATTCTTGCGCCATTTACCCGTATTATTAGAGAACTTTGTAATAACTCCTTTACGTTCTTTCTCGCCGGTTCTATCAACGCTAACTTTATTGCGTAATGACTTAGGTCTTAGTGATGAACTATCGGCGTCCACGGCCCCAGACAATCCAGCATTATTGATTCCTCCCCCGCTTCCCGCTTCGCTGTTTGCAATGGTGTTTCCAGATGCAACACTAGGGCTGAGTAATACTCCCATCTCATTTGTGACATTCTGCGATTCATTATTGCTCGATCCAGTTGCGACATCTGTACTTGATCCTGCAAGTCCTCGATCTCCTGCAACCTGTTGAACATCTCGTTCTGGTCGTATGTCTCCCACCCTGGCGGTTTGATTTGATCCACTGCTATCTCCTATTTCAACCCCTGCCATAGACATCTGGAGTTGCAATACAGCTTCAGATTCTTTGGGGTAGTTGGTTAGGATAGAGTCAATATCGCTTTGTGGCAAGCCACCATTACGAGCTTCGTCTATTGCAGAAGTAAGTGTTTGATCTAAAGCTGAAGCTGGGGCTTGAAGTGCAGGGGCTTCGGGTACAACACCGCCTTGGGCGACAAAGTCTTCAGTCCGTACAGCGTCTTGCTGTGCTGCGTAACTCTCATTCCTAGTGGATACAACAGTCTCACCGCGTACTGCTTTTTGTAGAAGGTCTACGAAGTCGTTAACTGTAGAGTTAGGATCTATGTAGCCTGACTGGGCTAGCGTTTCACGCGCTGCATCAAGCGATACGCCTTGATCTGGCTTCGCTCTAAATACAGGTTGAAGATTAGCCTTACGCATTCCAAAATCTGCTGGATCAAATCCTTCAGCACTAGCTTCACCGCGCCTAACACCGCCAATTTTAGCAATGGCCGTTAGTAGATCATCTTTGGTAGCGTCAACCAGTTTAGGGTCAACCTTTTTAGTTTGTGCTGCGTTCTCTGGCCTTTCAGACAGAGGCACTAGCTTCTTTTTAACGGGGGCAACAGGTGGTAACTCAGTCGGTGTCGTAGCTATGCTTGCATTAAAAGCAGCAATCTCTTGGTCGATCTCTAGTTGATTCTCAACATCGTCTAAGTCCATTTGTGCCATATCATCGGCAGTAATAGTGAGGGCGTCTGGCTCTAACTGAGGTGTATTATCGGCTATAGCTGCAAGGGGGTCTGCGTCTATCTGTGGTGCGACAGAGTCGCCAAAGGGAGCGGGAACTGTGGTGATGGGTTCAGCTTGTACAGCGGTTAACGCAGCGGCTAAGTCATCGTCTAACTCTGCGCGTTGCGCATTAATATCTACTTCTACTTGCGCGATGTCCGGCGCTTCACTGGTGGGCGCATCAGGGGTAGCTGTTTCCTCTCTGTAAACTACAGTCCCATCGCCAGTAATGGCGATTGCATTTGGGTCTTGGAACTCTGGGCTAAGCGTACCGCTGGCATTACCAGATCCGTCGTCATTAGTGCCTCCACCGTTGGCTAAATCTCTCGAGTTAGAATCAATAGATTGTGCTAGATTGTTCGCTTGTTTAATATCAGAAACGGTACTAGCAGCGGCTACTGGCCCACTCATGCCGGCTGAAATAAACGCTGTGTCAACAAGACGGTCAAAGACTTCTAGCGGATCGTACTCAGCACCTTCACTTGCCGCAGCACCTATAATGGCGCTTTCTTGCAGGATCTCCGTACCCATTTCGCTTCCAACTTTTCTGGAGAAAACCTTTGCAAACTCTTTAGCAGCCTCGTAAAACCCTTCACTTAAAAGCTGTTTTAGTATTTGATCGCCACTCATTTGGGCTAGTTGCCCCACGGGAAACGCTTTACCCGCACCAAACTTCTCCAAGACGCCAACGACTATTCCAACCCCAGCGACTTTTTTGTTGTTTACTTCAACGCCTTTGTCTTCCATTTCCAGTGCAGCTTCGCCAGTTCCCAAAACGCCAGCAACCCCGATTGTTGCCGCGCCAATAGATAGCGGAATCCAAACAGGGGCAGTCCACGCTACGGCTAACGCTGAAACTCCTGCCGCTCCAAGAGCAAAGCCAGAACTTACTGAGTTTTCTGCTATAGATTCACCCACATAACCAAGCGCCGCACCAAAACCATCTTCATTAAAAGTCTCACGAAGGCTACCCCTACCGTAAGAAGATTTATAGCCACCCTCTGCTATCTCCATGTCCTGATTGGCTACATATTCTTTAGCCCACTTAGCGATAGGTTCAGACTCAGACAGTTCAGCCCAAACTTGTGCGCCACGACCAAACATCTTTTGCGCTTGGTCAGCAGCAAACTCAAAGGAATTATCCGTTTTATTAGATGAACGCTCTTTAGCAAAGTCATTGGCTAAGTCCATGTTTATAAACGAAGGCCAAGTCATGCCATCTTTCTGACGCTCGATGGCTCGATTAACTGCGACTTCTTCGTGTTGCTCAGTAATGTTAAAGCTAAGAAGCCCGTCAAGGTCATCCTGCCCAGCGACTAAAGTAGGTATTACAGTAGGCATTCCGTCATTCAATTCGGGGTGATTAACTGTAATTGTTAATTCGGTGCTTACACTGCCATCTTCACTGTTCTTCCAACCGCCAAGCTCTCCCCATCCTTGCTTATCAGGAGTAACCTTAATAGGTTTGAATGCCTGTGTTTGGCTTTGGGCTTCTAGTTGAGGTGTTACCGCAGTTTCAACACTGGGCAGAGGATTAGAAAACATTCCAAAGTCTTTATCTTCATCACTGGCTACAGGGCCAGAAAACATTCCAAAGTCTTCATCTTCAACACTGGTCACAGGGCCGGAAAACATCCCAAAGTCTAAGTTGTCAGTCATACTGCTACCTTTAAATAATGGCCAGAAACGAAAAAGCCCGACACGGAGTCGGGCTTTGTTTGGTGAGGTTACTGTTTGGGTTTACTATTTAGCTGTAAGACCACTGGTATCTATTTTCAGATACTTTTTCTTCAGTGCATCAACGACTTGTTTAAGGGTTCTGTTACCGGCGTCAATCGCCCGTTGCCCGTCAGATAAGTCTTTTGCTTCATCGGTTGATCCACCAGTTGATCCACCAGTTGATCCACTAGTTGATCCACTAGTTGATCCACCAGTCGTTTTACCAGAAAAGACATCATCCATAACGCCGGCCAAATCTAATGACTTATTAGCTTTCCAAAGTTTAACAATGGTAGCCGTATCTTTTGATACTTTCGCTCTTTCTTTCGGCCCAATGTTTCCTATTGGTTCCCCGAATTTATCAAGACTGGTTCCCATCTGTAGCCAAGCTTGCTTGTTCGCAAACTTGGTTACTTTTTCAGCATCCCAAGAACTACTATCCTTAGTATCATCATCTACTGGCGTTCCAACGACTATAAATTCATCGCCTTTCATATACCCTGTCACTTTTTCTCCATCAATCACTACGTCCTCGAAAGTGTAAGATCCTTTGGAAGCAGCAGCAGTCTTAGCTTTAGTGCCAGCCTTTGGCTGCCAGTTACCATTACTATCATAAACGTACATTTGCTCTGTTCCAGTGGTCATGTTGTAGAACGCTTGAGTATTGCCAACTTTAGCAACTTTGATCTTCTCTATGGCTACTAAGTTATTCGCAGTAAGTTCTGCCATCCTCGTCTCGCCAAGCTTTGCTGCTGTCGTCGCTTGCGCTGCGGCCAATGCGTCTGCTACATTTTTATTTGTAGTAGTGTCATAAACAGCCATCTTCATTTGCGTTTCAGCCAGCTTCAAGGCTGTCTTGTCTGCCTGAGTGTTTGCCTTATCTACTACTGTTGCATCAGTTGTAACTTTTTGTGCTACCGCATCTGCATCAACTCCAGCTTTTACACTAGCTGCATTTTTTGCTATAGACTCTTCAAGTTTAGTCTGTGCCTGTTGTAGTTTCGCTTGGTTTGCATCTACACCTTGGGCAAGTATCGATTCAACTGTTGCAAGGTCTTGAGCTAATTCGCTACCTTTAACTAAATTAGTTATCTTATTTGCTTGGGCGACTACCGCAGCGGCAGCGTCTATGTCACCTCGCTGAGCCAGAAGTCCACTTTGGTTACCAAATTGATTGTCATCTATAGCTTGAGTTACTAATCCCTGCGCTTTTAGTTGATCCATTTTGGCATCGTCAGCCTGAGTTTGAAGAGCTACCGCGTTTACTTGTTCTTGATCTATTAAAGCCATATCTCGCTTCTGCTTAGCCTCTTCACGAAGACGATCACCCGCGCCTTTAGCAGCATTGCCCACTCCACCTAACAATCCTGCACCTAGTAGTTCTCCAATGTTCATACCATTTCCTCCGGCTGCTGTGGCTGCGCTTCTGCCTGTGGCTGCGCCATCCTGTCTTTTTCTGACTTCTGTTGCATGGATCTAAGCGCTTTCATCAAGGTTGCATAAGATGTTCTATCTTCATCGCTAAGTGCTTCTTTTTGAAGTTCGTCATCGGCTTTGGCAATGGCTGCGAAGAAAGACTCTTCAATCATTCGTGGGTCTTTATCCATTACGCCAGCTTTAATGGCAACTTCACCAAGAGCTTGAGATAGCTCAGCCATAGCCATAAGCATTACGCCAGGCTCTATGCGTTTACCAGACATTCTCAAGCTGTTAATCGACATTACCATGATCCTAGCAAGGATCACTGCCGACTCCTGTTGCCCACCTACGCGCATCGTCTCAAGGAATGATTCTTGTGAATCGTACAGAAGATTTAACATCTGCCCAGAGATGACTTTATAAGTTTCATCTGCGTTTGCGTCAGCCCCTTCGCCACCTTCAGTTTCTTGCTGAGCGTTTTGAATCAGCCCCTGTTGTGGCTGTTGGACGTTTTGGTTTGGAGCTTGTTGCTCTGGCTGTTGCATATTATCTACTGGCATAATTTGTTCCTAAAACTTATAGTTATTGAAAATAGCTAAATAGCTTTCTAAAGTCTGGTACTTAACAGTGTCACTTTCTGCCAAGTCTGGGTTTTCAACTGAACCATCTGGGGTATTGACTACCCCTTCAGAAGCGCCACCCTGACTGTCAGCGACAGATACTAATTTATCTTTATTTTCAGAAACTGTTTTTGCTGTATTGACTGCATAATCAAACTTCTCTTGCAGCGTCATATCATCGTTGTACATAAACTCTTCTAACAAACCAGCCCCTGGGATGAATAGACCGAATATACTTTGAAGCATT
>Ga0308003_1001341_pt1 | contig 10841 bp, 14 predicted proteins | sample Neamet36_FD_203159 | JGI IMG/M metagenome (GOLD analysis project Ga0308003, IMG submission 203159) | Marine microbial communities from water near the shore, Antarctic Ocean - #36 | ecosystem: Environmental > Aquatic > Marine > Unclassified | place: Southern Ocean | collected 2014-06-06
TGATATTTCCCAATTTGTATTACATCAAACGACCGAAGCAACGAAATCCATTCATCCGGGGGGAGGCGGTGGATCGGGTGGGGGATGTCCGGTTAGTTGAATGGTTTGTTCGTTCCGTTTGTTCGTTTGTTCGTTCGTTCGTTCCGTTCAATCATTCGAGTCGCCGCTGTTCAAATCGCCGTATCGATCCCTCGCCTCCGCGATAGGTCAATAAATCGTTCGGTGCGGATGTGGTTCGAAAACTATCTGTACCGTAAATATCTTGCAATAACAGCCATTCGAACATCCCGCCGCCATATACGAATACTTTGGTGAATCCAAGTCCGTCCAATTGCCGTTTCTTCTTCAATGGCGATATATCAGTATTATTCTCTCCGTAAATGACAATTAAAATATCTGTATGATTGGCTATATATCGATTAATGGTATCTACTTCATCTGTGGGTTCGAGTGTTCCCACAATCAATGGTTTGGTTCCTGGAATCATGGTTGTCATGAGAATACTCCCGGATTTCCGTTTTATCACTAGTAAAACATCCTCGAAATTAGCTAATCGCATATCGACCGAATCGATTAGACTATTTGTGTTTCCCATCAGTTATAACGATATTACAAAATATCGTTATATTGTTTGGTCGAACGGTTCGAGCGAACGTTCCGTTCGAATCAACTGATTGCGAATGTGTAAAATGGTAGTGGTCCCAGTATCAAACCATACCATGTCACAGTATACTGTTGCGACAATGTCCCAAAAACCCAATCCCAAAATGGAGATGTGAATCCGTAATTTGTATTGTGTTCAATATGATGGATTTTATGGTACTGTTTTGCTATAGCGAGTGGTTTCAGCAATTCGTTCGATGTATGGGCCGTCAAATGTGTCATTTCAAACATGAGATAGTACAATGGCCCGAATATTCCCAACATTGCTGTATGTTCGGGTTTCATTGTGAAACGAAACATTTGGTACACAGTACAATAGTATAAAATATGGATAAAAAACGGAGTATGAATATACCGAACAAGCGACGGACGTGTGTGATGTTTATCATGTAGTTTATGGAAAAATGCATGAAGAATGCGATGTGTCGCATACTCAATAAACGTCCATACGAACGATGAAACGATGAACCCGACCCATAAATCGTACCGGTTATAATCATTAGTAAAAAGTTTCAATACATTGTAGCCAGAAAAACATAAGGAAAAAATAACATTTTGAGGATAAAAATAGCATCCAAATATTGCACGGGATATTTCATTCATTGTCGTTATATAATGATGATATATATAATATCGTTTGGGCGAACGAACGTTCGTATTACAACATGGTATATGGCAATATGGCGAATTCATTCATATATGTCCGGTATGAGAATTTTGCCAATGCAACATTTTGTTTCAGTTTTATGGAATACCACCAATGCGATGGGATTGCAATACAATCGCCTCGGGTCAACTGTACATCGAGGGATTGAACCTTTTTAGCATCGTTACTGTGGATCGAATTATCTGCATCATCCCAAAGAGAGACTTGTGATATCGAATCGCAGCCGCGCTGTTCTGCGTGCATCCATTTCGTATGTTTGCCTCCACACATGCGAACAACCGTATCTTCGCCCACATTCAGCAAATAAGTAACATATTCGCGGGAACTGGTGAATTCGGTGCATACCGTCTCATCTGCATTCGCACTGCATATGCCTACAAGGTCATACTTGCAACGACTTGTCATCGGCGGTTTCAATTTGAGGTCGCTGCGGGCAAATACATCGACGAGTCCCGTCTCGGTAAGGAATTGATGGTTGTTTATGAATATGGGGGCAGCGGTTTGGGTTGGTTTGGTCGGGTCGGTTGGTTGGTCGGTTGGTTGGTCGGTCGGTTGGTCGTTCGTTTCGTTCGTAACATCGGTCTCAACCCGGTCTGCCGCAACCCGTTCCAATGGAATGGTGGAGGTGGTTCGCGAACCATCGATACTAATCTCTACATCAAACGGGGCATAATTTTCCGATAATGTGTTCCAATTGAGGTCGTCACATTCACACATATATTTGAATTTGACCGGCTGTTTATGTGCGATAATTTCATGTAATAAATCCTTGGATGGATCGTCGAGCTCATATACAGTTATATCGTTTCCAGATGATAAATGGTACATGGTATGCACATATAGAAAAACGACAATTATGAATATAAAAATGACCCCCAGCATATTGTGTTGTATTGCAAACACGTTATATTTGAACCGATTGAACGGATTGAATCGAACAAACGTTTGAACGTTCAAATCACGAAAATGAAACGGTAATCTCAACATTGTCGCGATGCAGGCTCTTGGATGCCGATACTGACAATTCCTCGCGCCGTTTCCTAGTCTTGTTCGCCTCATCGGTGTTCTTCGTCTTCCGTTTGGCGGTTCCGTTCCGGGCGTTCATATCGCTGTCGATAACCTTGTAATTCGCCTCAATCTGTTCAATGATTTCATGCTCAAATGCCCATTTGAAGAAATTCAATTGCCCGATAGTTGTCTCGATATCTTTCCCATCAATGTACGGAATAGTGATCCGATCCATACGACAGAACGGGTCGAACCGGCGTTTCGAGTATGATTTGAGTCGTAATTTATAGTCGCTGTAGACTTTGAACCGTTTTCCCGATGTCAATGTATAAGTGGAGAAATTCGTCTTTGCGTAATTGGTGACGTACCAATCAATGACCCGCAGAGAAATATGGTAACTGCCGTTGATTATAGAGAGCATCCGCGGCAATCCGTTGGTTTCCTTGTAGTATTTCAGCAATGTGCTTAGCAGAAGGGCGTTTTGACTCGTTGGTCCGTACGATGACATGGTTATTTACAAGTTGTACGTTCGATACGTTCAAGTGGTTTTTGGTTCATTGGTCATTCGTTCGGTCGATGCGTTCGTTCGGTCGATGCGTTCGTTCGTTCGATGCGTTCGTTCGTTCGATGCGTTCGTTCGTTCGATGCGTTCGTTCGTTCGATTCAACCGATTTTCCTACAATCCGTGTAAAACCCATCGCGCAATTGTTTGAAATCCTCGTACTTCATGGTCCGGCGATTTAAATTGCATTTCAAGCATGCGACGACGACGTTGTCGGCGGTATGCGGAAGACTGTTATCTATTCTATCGAGGGACCATTGCGAACATTCCTTCTCGAGGTTGGTATCTAGTTCCGTGCATGACAGTGCCATGTTCATGCGACAGTAATGACACGTTAGCCCACAAGACAATAACATTTCAATAGTTTCTTCGAAATCGATATTTAGGGTCGGGTCCCTGGACTTGGCGGTATCCTGCGATTTATAGCCGCGGAGTTTTCCAGCTATACCGGAGGTTATCTGTTTGGTTCGGTCGGTCGATTCGTGGTTGAGGAATATTCGGGATATTTCATCCATGCTGGCCCGATGGGTATCGCGAGCGACCGACCGGATCTTTCCTATATGAGGCATGCGAACGGTTGCACGGTCGGTTGCACGGTTGATTGTCAGTTCATCAGTCGTTCGTACAGTCGAATCATCGGTTCGTACAATTTCCCGGATTGTCCGGATATCGGTAAATGCAATTATCTTCTTATCCGTTTTATCCATAACAAACGGTTATAATATGCACATACTATACATGGCACATAAGATAATAACTACAGGAACCAGGGCTCAAGTGTTTCACGGTACCGCTCTACACACTAGTGGGTATTTGAAGAAGAGCGATCTCATTCAAAACAAACATGGTAGAATTGTATCTAGGCGAATGCAAGCGACAGCCAGAAGTGGTAAACGTCTTCTCCGGGCCGGATATGGTACGAGGAAGGGTGTGTTTGGATACGTAATGACCAATGGCTCTACTGGCAAGAAACGTGCCAAATCTCGCAGACGTACCAGGAAACAAAGGAGATAAACCGTGTTTTGAAACCGTGTTTTGAAACCGTGTTTTGAAATGTAAAATACCAATCGCTCGAGCGATTGGTATTTATGGTTATTCGATTACGAAATGCGTTTGCTTTGGATATCGGCCGAGACAATGTACAGAGAATTCTCTGTGGAAATGATATATTCGTTCTCGACTTTGAAAATCTTGGAAATGGGACTGGTATATTCGCTCTCGTTCTTCACCAAGAGTTTCTCATTGGTGGTCTTGACTCCTACAAATGCTCCTCCGTCAGTTGAATCGGTCCAGTAATCTAGCATAATGGGGCGGTCCTGGAGGATGGATATCTTGGCGGCGTGGCTCAAAACTGTTGCCGAGGGCATTTTGCTTTCCTGTACTTGTGTGGTAATCGATGACATTTTCCTATAACATGGGACCGGCTTTTAAATACGATATTCTAACGAATAAAATCGACGATTTGATAAATATATAATGAGAATATACCCAGAAGCAGTTTGAGGATGTTTGATATAATAAAACTCGGCATCACCCCCCATACCAACAGTGAAACTGTATACAGTACTCAAGAAGCGCTTAAGGAAAATGTCGATGCACTGAACCGCTATATACAATGGATGGTTTACGATGATATGGACGGAGCAGATTCAGATAATATTTTGACAGTTCTTCGCGATGGAGCATTCATTGTTTCAAGGGTATGCATATACTCCTTAATACAAGGATGCACAGCACCCCAACTCCGCGAGAAATCCGACAAGGCATCCCTATACTATGTGGAATTCTTCAAGGAATTCGGATTCTTCCCGGGCCTTTTCGAATGTGCATCGAAAGATACAGCCATGTTCATTTTCGAAAAAACATTGTTCGAGGCGAATAGTTCGCTGACTGAAGTTGCACACAATACGTCACATAATTATAAGATTATGAGGTTGTTCAGTGCCCTATATATCAATCATCTCGATATAATATGTCGGTCGATTTCTCGCACCCGTTCATCTGCTGCTTGCAGCGAATCTACGACTGATTTAATTGTCAGTCGCATAAATTCAGAGATTTTGCCGGAAATGAGAAATGTCATACAGTACAGCATGTCTCATACAGAAAAGGAATTGGAACAGTATATTGCGCAAAAACTTATTCAATAATATGGGCTCGCGACAGGTTGTAGATTCGCCGCAGTTACTCTACATAACGTTCGTTCGGTATCGACTCATTGGTTGTCGCGGGTGAAACGATGTAATTCAGCAGTACATTCACCGGTTTCTTGATGTACCCTTTGATTTTTATGGGAACCTCTCCCGAATCATCGATACGGATATCCGGATATTCCCGTTTCAGTATATTGCAAATATATTCATATACGGTGTATAGAACCGTATCGGAACACTTTCCTACCAGCAAAACACTGCCGGTCCGGAATATCATACATGACATTGTATCATCATCACCAACAACCGTTCCCGTGGGAAGAAGGTGTCGCAGGGCGGCGATACGTACCGTGCATTGAATCCCCGGGTACGAGCATGGATCGAACGAACAAACGAGTCCGTGATCCACCCGCAAATTGCGCATCAGCAGCTCCCTATCAATAGTGAAATTACACCTGAAATTCGAATTCACAAGAACCGTATCATCGCACTCCCGAATAACCGTCTCACAAATTCCCGTATATGTATCGATATACCGCGAAATCATGCGAATAATAGTCGAGTACGTGTTGCCATGATGGGTTCCCGGCAGCTCCAATTTCCCTGTATTGAATAGTTTTACATGATACTCCTTGAACTCGCCTTCAACAAGTACCCTGATAATGATTACGAAACAGTTGTAGAACGCCCCCTTTTGCTTGGACCGGCGATGTGTGATATCCCGCTTGGACATTCCGCTGATAATTTTGCGGACATCTTTGAAACGAATTGACCCGACATCCTTGACTATCCGTTTCATGATATGGTGGCGGACAAATGTCTCACGGCGACACAGTTCCAATGTCGCGGCCAACTCCTCCTCGGTATCGCTGTTGATTTTCATCTCCTTCTTGACAATCCCCTCGGTCTGGGTGTGGTAATCGATTACGGGTAATTTCCAAAATAGTGATTCGATATTGACTGCTGGCGTCAAGTAGGCCAATTTGGTTTTCGTGGATATCTGGAGCGGCGATGGAGCGGGACAATCGGGGATTTCCGTGCTCTTGACATCGGTGCTATCGAGAATGGATTTCAGGAGTCGGGTGCTCGATACCGTGTCGGTACAGCACGGGATATTGGAAATGGTGCTGAACGATTCCCACGCACTATTGATATCGAATTCATCGGGTTCAGTTGTTAGCTCGGTCGTGAGTTCAGTTGTTAATTCCATCGTTCGAAGGATTTGTTTGTTTGCTCGGTTGCTCGGTTGCTCGGTTGCTCGGTTGCTCGGATGTTCGGTATACCCGGGATGTGTTTATACTGATTCGAATGACTGTTGTTTGATTTCAATTTTACACTAGACGTTCGTTCGCTCAATCATTCGTACCAGTCCACCAAACGGCAGAAATACAATCGTCTGTCTTGTCAATATATCGCCGCAAATGCGATTCGCAAACCATTTCAAAGTACTGTTTCGAAACAATGGAGAAATCCGTTTGTGAGAAATCCGCGTAATATTCGTACATTGTCAGCATGGGAATGCTCTCGGTCCGGTTCGACAACGCGTTCATTTCCCGCATTTGGTCAATCGACTCAATGACTTCATTGGATTTCGACCACTGTTTATGCGCAACATTCTTGACATATTTCTCTCCATCGATTTGTAATTCCGGATGGAAATGATTGAGAATATAAGCAATCCGCTCCCCGCTCATATTGGTACCTTTGGAACAACGGCGGTACAGACAGATAATCTCATCAATCTCCAGTTCGTTGAACTGTGGCGACAATCGTGTCATCGCGGTATCGCCGGCGAAAACCCGAATTTCCTCTTCCCAGAATTTAAGGAAATGCGCCGTATCGGGTAAATGCGCCGATGTAATGGCCAAGTAATCTCCCGAATCATTCCTTTCATACATATCATCAAATTTCACAAACAATGTATTGGTGAAAATGATATTGGGCATCGAAACGGTCGAGAGGAATTCTTTCCATAGAAACAGCATATTCTTGCGATTAATCGATGATCCGGCGACGGGCTGAATGTACTCCTCGGTGAATGTGTGCACGATATCATCCTGGGTATGGTCCTTCAAGTAAAACAGGCAATTGAGCGCATCGCTCTCCAAGTACATGGTCGCGAAAATATCCGCGGATTTATGGCGTTTCGAATAGTGGGTCGCGACGTATATGATATCGAGAATACTCGCAGATACGCGGACAATCGCACCATCGAATCCGTCGGGCGTCAATTGAGCGACAGTATCGGTCATTATCCGGCATGTTTTATATTCGTGGTCGTGGTACTTGTACTTTACACTGCCGAGCACATTTCGGCCTACACATCGCGCAATCTCCTCGCCCAATCGGCCGACCAGCGGTTTCATCGCCGATGCACATATATAGGTCAAATCGGTGCATTTCCCGAGCAATGCATCGCCCAACATGGTGAGGAAATGTTTCGCGGCATTTCTGGTTGAGAATACCGTGGGGTAAAATGCATTGATGGTATTTTGGATGGTTGTGGATTCGGGAATTCCCGCTGTGAAATCCGTTTCGCGGATTTGGCCCAAGACCTCCTCTTGCGTTTTCGTTTTCCAGGCGGTGGTACTTACCGGAATATCCGTATTGGGTTTCTCCATGAATACCCGTTTCGATGTATCGATATCGTGGGAAATGTTGCGGAGCACATCGTGTATGACATCGTCCTCGTTGCACATGCGGTACGCAATTCCATCGTAGCGAACGAATGATTTGGTTTCTTTAATGTACGAATATTTCCTGGTATCCATGAAACTGGCGGAAATCCGGCGGGCGCGGCGGTCGAGCCATTTCTGGCGCACCACCGTTTCCTTGTACTTGACGAAATCCGCTGCCAAATTGTTGGTCAATATATGGGTGAGGTACTGGTCGATCCGATCCTGCATGAACGGGTTCCCGGCGTACAGATCGGCCGCGATGTCGATTGCCTTGGTGCGGCGGATACTTGTTTGATTCGTCGCTGTAACGGTTGAATGGTTCGTTGTCGCTGTAACGGTTGTTAGGTTCGTCGTCGCCGTCATCGTATCGGTCGTGTCAGTCATACGTTGTATACACTGAATACCCTTATACAGTTTGGATTTCAATTCCACGTAAATATTATATTATTTTGATTGTGTAACACAATGATGATTGAATCGATTGATACGAATGATACGAATGATACGATTGATACGATTGTCGACATTGACAACAGCGATTCCGTCTGTATAGTTTGTCTAGAACCAACTGATGTATACATTGAATCGTGTGTGAATGATTGCAAGTATTTTGCACACCAAGAGTGCACAGAGCATTGGAACGTTATATATGGGAATGCGTGCATGATATGTAACGATGGTTCGAATGCCAGAACGACCGATCGAACGAACGAACGAACGATCGAACGAACGAATGTTGGATTTGTGCAAAACCGGTCACAAATATATAGTACATCTCGATGTAGTAGATGTGTAATGACTCTCTCTGCAGCATTCACGTTTTTCGTATGCATGTTCCTCGCCCAGTGGTTTGTTCATTTGTTGTGGTCGATAATTGTTTACAAGGATGATGCTGACCACGGTACAAACGATGACTGATTTGATGTGGTGATGTTTCGATGTTTTGATGATTCGATGTTTCGATGATTCGACAAAATTGATTTAGATACAGTGGGTGTATATACTGTATCAAATGAATTCCTCCCTACACACTATGCAAGCTACCAAACCCATGAATGAAACTGCTTCCCAGTTTAGTACAAAGATTAACGATATATGCCAACTCCTCGTTTCAATTGCCAGAGAAACCACCGGAGTACTCGAGGAACGCGATGAGTTGCGCGGAACTCACGAGACGATATGCAGCGTTCTAGAGAAACTTCCCCAGTATAAAGCGGTTGTGGATGAACGCAATGAGCTCAAGCGTCAAATCATTACCATGCGCGCAGAAAAGATGGGGTCGGTGCAGAATATCACCCTCGAGATTAATGATTTGGATAAATCGTATGCGGCGAACCCGGTTGTGGCGATTCCCGTTGCGGCGATTCCTGCGGCGATTCCTGCGGCGGTTGATGCGGCGATTCCTGCGGCGGTTGATGCGGCGATTCCTGCGGCGGATGATATGGATACCGGATCGTTCGATGGTTCAGATGATGATTCGGTTGATTGTGAACCGGCGTATGACTCAGATGAGGACGAGGATCTCGATGGGTTGATTGATATCGATGATTCGGATGAGGAGATGGAGATGGAAATGGATGATTCGGATTCTAACGATGAACAGTACAGTGCAATTGATCTCAATGTAGTGAATGGTGTGATTCTTGGAGGACCCGCAGCAACCATCGAATCGGTCGAACAACCAAACGAACCAATCGAACCAAACGAACCAATCGATGCCGCGGCCGAATCGGCGGAGGAGGATGTGGAGGAAGAGGTCGAGGAGATGGATATCGACGGGACGGCATATTATGTATCGGGCGCAGATAGTTCCGGGAACTGCACGATTTATGCGATTGATGATGATGGAGATATAGGCGATGAAATTGGAATCCTATGCGACGGAGTTGCCGAATTCACCGAGTAAAATATAGCACTAATACAATAATATGGAATTTGACAATTTATGTTCGCCGGCAATACTTTACGTCGGGTTCTCGCTGACACATATTGTTATTGATACGGGTCGCGAAGAATATTCATCAGCCATGGTGAAATTTTTCATTATGATTATCTTCACTCTCGTTCTCGATATGCTGTGCAAACGCGGTCTGGGAACCGTTTCGTGGATCCTCGTTCTCCTTCCATTCATCTCCATGACCCTCATCACCTCCATCCTCTTATCCATGTTTGGCGTTAATGAATATTCATCAACTGCGACTTACGGCGGAAACCCGAAACAAAATAAACCGACCCTCCCCCCAGGCCACCCCGAAGCATCGTACAACGATGTGCCGTACGATCCCGATGATTATACATCGGGCACCCCGGCAGAAATCAATCACTACAATGAACCGGATTCGGTGAATCTAACCAAGGAAGGCGTCGCCGCCGCGGAAGCGAACGAATGAGCGAACGCTACAAAGTGAAATACAAACTATACAGAGTCTTCTCTGTACAGTCTACAAATGACAGCAACCGATTCAACCGATTCAACCGATTCAACCGATTCAACCGATTCTATCGTTTCGTCAAAATTCATTACTTCGATACAATCAACCACCATCCTCCGTTTCACAGTCGGATATTCAACTGCAATGATCGGTATTTTCGCTGCCCCGGAAATCATGTTTTACACAATGGACCGCACAGACCATCGTCCCCGAACAATCGGCGGATACATGAAATGTATAGGAGCAAGCATGATTATCGGCGCAGCGACGGCATTTGTTGGTGGAAATGTTATAATGAAATCCATCGAATGAAAGAAATGAATAATTTAGGCTCGGCGCTACAGTCGTTCTCGTTCGGTCGTTCGGTCGATTCAAATACGGATTTCGCGGCTCTCCATTATCCGCCATGGGTACCGAGGAAATAATTCACATGGCATCGAATCGGCGGTATATCGATTCGAGAATATATGCGTCGCACTACTCTCCGCAGCACAATTCATCCGCTCCAACAATTCGATCGCATCCGCGCGACCAATTTCTCCAATAGTTCGTCCGCTACTCGTTTCTTACCCAGGGTTATACATTTGGGATAAAGTCATGGTATCTCGCTCCTCCTCAGCAGACCCCGTTTAACAATTCCTTCCATGCGGATCTAGATCCAACCCCGATAAGATGGAT
>Ga0308003_1001347_pt1 | contig 10813 bp, 4 predicted proteins | sample Neamet36_FD_203159 | JGI IMG/M metagenome (GOLD analysis project Ga0308003, IMG submission 203159) | Marine microbial communities from water near the shore, Antarctic Ocean - #36 | ecosystem: Environmental > Aquatic > Marine > Unclassified | place: Southern Ocean | collected 2014-06-06
TCGTCTTCTTCTTCTTCTTCTTCTTCTTCTTCTTCTTCTTCTTCTTCTTCTTCTTCTTCTTCTTCTTCTTCTTCTTCCCGTGCCTTCCGTACTTTCCGGGTGGAGGACCTACCCAATGCCCTACACGGCCATATGCGGGGCTACGACGGCCAGAGGTGGTCGATAGACTTGTTGGTGCAACGCGTGATCGGGCTTCACGACGTGGACCCTGCAGTGCGCGCGGATAGCCTTGCCCGGGTCATGGTGTGTGGTGACGGCTCCAGGCACACTGCTGGTGGCGTCGCATCCCTCGCCCGCGCCGTGCACCGGCTGCCCCCGGGCAGTCCCTCCGAGCAAGATGCCATGCTGGAGGTCTGTTTTCGCCTGGCTGAGGAGTGGCTGCGTGACTGCAGAGGTGCAGGTGCAGGTGCAGGTGGTGGTGGGCAGTCCACAGGAACGGCGATAAACCAAGATTTTACGTTCGACTGCTACGAGATTATGAGCTACGCCGCTTCGAGAGTGTTGTGTGCCCGCACGAGTGGCTCTCTCGGTGCGTGCGGGATTGCACAAGGCGCTCTGTCAGACTGCCTGACGGCTGACAAGGCAGCGGATCTCCCACGCCACCTCGGCCTTTGCGACGCTCTCGCCTATCTGGAGCGAGTCCTCCGCCAGTGGCACGGTGTGAGTGCTCGCGGGGTGGTGTATTGTGCGGCTGTAGCTGACGCGTGTGTGCTGGATAGTGTCTCAGATGACGGCAATGCGAGTGTCGAGGAGGAAGCAGCAGTGGCTCAGGGCGTGCAGAGCTATGTGGAGTGGGCCCTGGTGAGACTGCTGCACGTGTGCCCTCGGCCTAACGCGGCCCTGGCGTGCGCAGTGGTGTGTGGACACCTGCGAGTGGCCCTCGCACAGGGTGCGGGAGAGACTGTACGGGTACTCCAGGCGCTGCAAAGTCTGTTGGCGGAGCACCCCGATACATTCCTTGGCCTCTTCCTCGTCGCTGCGGCGGCTCACGTGTCCTCCACTGCCGTCACAACCACCACGTCCACCACCCCCGGCCACTCTGCGACTAAGGCCCTGGTAGCTGCTCTACAGTTCTTGGAAGGAGTGGAACCTTCCGGGGAGCTAGTGATGCGTCTCGTGCAGCTCAGCACGCGCTTCGATGCCAGCACGTGTCCTGCCGACGACGTGGCGGCGCTGGTGTGCCAGTGGGGCGGCCCCGCGACGTGCGGGCGGCTGCTCATGCTGTCCCTCGCGAGTCCCTCAGTGGGAGACGCGACGGCATCGTGGCTGGTGCAGACTTTGTTTCATGAGGAGCCTGCGCGTGCAGTGGGGGGCTTGCTTGTGGCGCTAGCGCTGTGGAGGCACGACTACGACACTTGTAAGAGTAGTGTGGTGGGACACCCCGCCGCCACCACGCCCAAGTACAGCGAGATGTGCGTGCGCGTGGCCATCGGTCTGCGGGGCGCGCTGGACGCCATGTGCCGGTGCATGCGCGAGCAGAGCTGGAGACACGCACGCGTGGCGGAGGTCCTGGACCTCTGTCGTGCAGTCTTGCCAGGTGGGCAAGGGGCAGGGTACTCGTCCTCATGCCCATTCGTGCACGCTACGGCGGCCGCGGCGGCCACGTCTCTGTCCGAGTTCTCTGAACATGACGTCAACTTCTTTGGGTCCGTGCCCGCGGAGGCGAGCGACCTGGTGGCACAAGTGGTCCGTGAGCTGTATAGCGGAGAGCTAACGCACTTTGGTCTGTCCCGCATGGCCCTGGCCGGACTGGCGGGTCGCTTGGCTGCTCGCCTCCTCCTGGGGCGGCAGCCTGAACAGCAGACGACGCTGTCCCAGCTGTGTGCGTGTCTGCAGCGAGAAGATTTATCTGACCTCCTGGCCCATCACCAAGATGACTCCGACTACGGAACGACTCTGCACGAGTCGCTTCACATGCTGGTCATCGAGTCAGCGTTTCTACCTTGTGTGGGCGAGGCGGCTATCCCCCTTTCTCACACCGGACGTAGCGCCGTGCGCCTGGAACTGATCCTCAGCCCCCACAGCGCGAGCACTGGCGGCCTCCTGCTGCACAACACACCAGCCCGTACTATCGCGGCGGTGCACTTCGTCAGTGGGGTTTTCCTACACCAGGACCGCGACCCTGGCTCGTGGGCCCTGCCGGAAGATATGCAGAGGATCGTCGCCACCCACAGAAACACACTCGTACCGTCTCTCCTTGCTTCTCTCCACGCTTGGCACCTGTTGCGCGCGGGCGGCGGCGGAGGTTCTGCTGTAGATGAGACCACGCGCTTCCGTCACGAAGCCTACTCAAGTGCGTGTGCTGCGCTGGCGGAGTGCCTGTCAGACAAGGAGCGTGTACCCTACGTGACAGCCTTTCTGCAAGAAAGTGGCTGTGCGAGGCGGCTGTTCCGCGCGGCAGTAGGCGGTAGCATGGCCGCCCAGCATGCCGCCGTCCGCGGCGCCCTCGCCTTGTGCGAGCGCGTGGTCCCGCTGAGCTCCTCGTCTCTTGCGGAGGAGCATGTGCTATGTGCCCTGCCGCTCTGGGGCCTGTTGTCCTGGCTGCGCATTCTCCACCACATGCCTGATGAGCTCCTGGCCCGACTTAACGGCATCCTTGCAGATACAGTGGGAACCCTCCGCCGATTCCAGTCGGTAGTGAGAGGTGGCTGTAAAGAGAGATTCAGCTTCCAGTGGCTGTGTGACATTCCCATTAAAGATGTGACACCCGCATCCGCCGCCGTCGCCGCCGCTACTGCTACTGCTAGTACTCTTACGACATGCTCGTTCGAAGTGTACACACACGACGGGACTAGCGGCAAGTTCTTATCAGCGACGGTGACATGTGCCTCCGTCGGCATGTCCGTGGAGATATGTGCGATGAGAGACGTACAGGGCCCGCTCGTACTGCTGCAGCACGGAGAGCATGGCGGTCACGGTAGGCACGGCGGCTCTGTGTCTCCGGATTCCGCCGCTGACTTCTTCTGTCGCTCTGCGCTGGGCTACCACCCCTCCACCCCCTCCGCCACCTGTGTCGTGCTACCGCAGTTCCAGGAGCTGTGGGGCGACCTTTCGGCCGCGCTCGTCGCTGCGCCTCCCGAGTGCGACACGGTGCATCTGGCTGCCCTCATGTTTCAAGTGACTAAGTATTTCTACACGTCCACGGGAGTGGTGCTGACCGGTGATTGGATGCTCTACAGTTTATGTTGTCTGGGTCAGCGGGAACGGCAGGCTCCCCTAGCCGCGGCCGTCTTGGACGCAGTCCTCGCGCAGTGTGCCTACGATGACTCGTTAGGGTGCGCCCGGCGAGCCATTCTGCGAGCTGCCAAGTTCAGCCAGCCTGATGAGTCGGCGGATGCGCTTGGGGTACTGGTGCGCCTAGCACCGTACTTTCTGGCAAGCAGCGGCGGCGGCCCAGAGCTTCTAACCGAGTTGCATGACGTTATCACGGGAGGTCAATCCATGCTCCAGCCCGACGGCTCTAGAGGAAGCGTGAATGACCTGAGCAAAGCCCATCGTGTCAGCTTGCTTTGCTGCTGCGCCGCCGTGCTTGACTCGATGGAGGTGGTGAGTCAGGCGGACACCACCACCGTGCGTGCCTGCGTCGACGCACTCATCCCGCCGCCCATGAGACGTGCGGTCGCCTTCGAGCTAGCCCCGGCAGCACAGCGACACAAGTGGAGGTCCTCCACGATCACATCTGTCCTCGCCCTCCTCGACACAGCTGTGTCCCTGAGAGAGACGTCACCGATGGCACCTCGCAGCCAGGTGTGGGCTCGGTGGGATGCTCAGTTCGTGGCCTTGGCGCCCCCTGACTGGCTGCGCGATCGCCCATGGGTGGGCACCTCGCCATTCGTGCCTACTTCCCCCCGCCGGCACCCTCCTTTCGGGCGTACACCTGTGAGTCCGTCGAAGCGCCACATGGATGCGGAGTTCGTGAATGAGTTGGAGCGAGAGGCGCATGCGACGAGACCTGTCTTGCGACCAATCCCCCGGATACTAAGGGGGGGTAATGGCAGTGGTCGCAGCACGAGCGAGGCCGCTGCCGCCCACCGCGGCGCTGTGTTGTCGTCCACTGAAGATTCGACTCCGGCGGAGGATGGGTCACAGAGTCCTGCGTGGGCCTCGACGAGGGGGAACGAGAGGGAGGAGGGTGCAAAGGATCTTCCTTGGGAGGAGAAGAGTACCTCGTATGCTGACGCCGGTGATGGTGATGAAGAGGGGCAGGAACCGTGGAATGGAGGAGATGAGGAGGGGGAGGGGACGGGGAAAGAGGGAGGAAGAAGATCTTCTTCTTCATTCTCTGGCCCCGGCGCTAGTTTCAGCCAGACGAAGACGGCGTCTTCTTCCAGCGCTGCGGCAGCTTCCACAGCTTCCAGTGAGGTGGACACGTGGGCCAACACGGCCACATGTGCGTCCGACATCGCCTCCAAATTCGGCGTGTCGTTCTGATGGCTCCTTCCACACTACCATCAGTGAGTTGCTCGTGGTCACGATAAATATGTCCCCGTAGTCTTAAAGAGGGTGTTGTTATAGTTACGTCCGTACACTACATTGTTGTTATTTGGTTTAGTGCATGAGTTGTACACAAGTATTGCATCCTTGCACGTGAGTACTATATGGATTTCAAACAATCCTATATCACTATCATGTCCTTTCTATGACACAAAGCTGCCGTCTGTGTTGGTTTTGCCCCCGCATCTACAAATAACAAAATTCGCGGGTCTCGGGTCGCGAATCAATTCTGTCATTCTGTGCTCCTATATGGTCGACGAGGTGAGAGAAGGGCTTCTACGTGCGAATCTCGTTCGTCAAGAGTGAATTTAAGTGTTTGATACGATGTCACAGCAGCTAAAGAAGCTGGCTATCCGGGGCATTCGGTCGTTCGACCCTGAGACGGAAGAGACGATTGAGTTCTACAACCCCTTGACGATGATCGTGGGTGCGAATGGGTGTGGCAAGACGACGATCATTGAATGCCTCAAGTACGTCTCCACAGGGTCGATGCCGCCGGGGGTGGGCAAGGGCGCGAGCTTCGTGAGCGACCCGTCCATCTCGGATGCGTCGCAGGTCAAGGCCAACATTAAGGTGCGTCTTGAGGACGGAGAGGGCATGCCGACGGTCATTACGCGTTCGTTCCAGGTGACCAAGAAGCCCAACAAGGTGGAGTTCAAGGCACTGGACGGCACGGTGCGCTTCATGAACCCTGAGACGAACCAGCAGATGAGCATCACCAACAAGTGCAGTGACCTCGACAAGCAAGTTCCTGAGCTTCTGAAGGTGTCACCCGCCATCCTGGATAATGTCATATTCTGCCACCAAGAGGAGTCGTGCTGGCCGCTCAGCGAGGGTGCAGTGCTCAAGAAGAAGTTCGACGACATATTCGAGAGCACACGCTACTCCAAGGCTCTCGAGGCGGTGCGCAAGGCCAAGGTGGACTACCGCAGTCGCAGCAAGGACTTGGAGGTGGGTCTGTCGGAGAAAGGAGCGCACCGCAAACATGCCGACGAGCTCTCGCGCGACGTGAAGCGCCGCAGGGATCAGCTTGAAGAGTTGCAGCGGGAGGTGGATGGCTACAATGAGCAGATGGAGCAGTACGAGACGTCCATCAGAGAACAGCGCGCCAAGATCGCGGATCTTGAAAAGCAGCAGAAGCAGCATATGGACCTGGCGCGCGATGCGGTGGAGTGTCGGACGCGCATTGAAGACAAGGAGCAGTCCATCCAGCACGTGCTGGCGAACGATTCGACGGAGAAGCTCACTGACGACAAGGCCAACTTCGGGGCGCGCATGGACCAGAGGCGGCAGGAGCAGCAGGCGAAGAAGAGGGAGATGGATCGAGCATCGGGTGAGATTACGCGGCTACGCACCGAGATCGACGAGCTGAATTTGAAGATGGGCGAGGCGCTGTCGCTGGAGAACAGCTTCAAGACGCAGAAGGTCGCCTACAACGAGCACGTCAAGGCACTGCTGGAGAGCCACAGCACTGCTGCAGAGTTTGTGGGCGGAGATGGATCTTGGGACTCCCTCCACTCTACCATGCTGCAAGAGTTGCTCAAGGATGCCAAAGAGAAGGATGTGGACGAGTGCAAGAAGAGGATGAACGAGGCGACACGCAAAGTCAACGACAAGGAGAAGGAGTGGGGGCCTATCCGTACGAAGGCCCAGAAGCTGGAGCTGCAGAAGGAGGCCCTGGAGAAGGAGATGGTCGCTTTGCAGGAGAAGGTGCAGGCCAAGCTCAACGACCCTCGCTACCACGGGAGCAAGGCGGATAAAATCACAGTGAGACGCCGCGAGGCAGACCTGGCAGTCAAGGAGAAAGACCGCGAGATGATGGACTTCAACGAGCATGCCGAGGAGGAGAGGAAGCGGCTGCAGAAGATCATAAAGGACAAGGACGACAAGAAGGACGACCTGATGCGCAAGCTGGATATCGACAAGAAGGACCTGGAATACAAGCGCCTCAATTCCAAGCACGAGGCAGAACAGGACGCCAAGAAGCTTTACGCCGACCAGGCACAAGCCATGTACACGCGCGAGCACTCCACGTTCCACCATGACAGCCATGAGCTCCAGAGCGTCAAGGCCAAGGTCGAGGCGAGCTACAGCGACATGAGCGCCGTGGATCAGCACGACGCGCCCGATGCCGTCAAGCGCTACCTGGACACCTTCCTCAAGAGAATCTCCCATGACCTCGCGAGTGAGAAGGAGAGCGCCACGCACGCGCTGCGCAAAGTGTCCAAGTGCGACGCCGACGTGCAATCGTTGCAGGGCCGGCTGGTGGACGTGAAGGACAAAGCCAAGGTGCTCAACAGGTCGCAGGGGGTGGGTGGCTTCTGGAAGGAGTACCGTGCGCTGCGGGATGAAGGGGAGAAGCAGTACAGCTGGGTGGTAGGTCCAAAGCCGGCCTTGGAGGAGGGTGAGGGGGGCGACCTTTTCAAGGCGACGCTCGAGATGGCGTCGTTCATGTCCAGCCTGCGCGAGGCAGTGCACTTCCGCAGAGTGACCCTCGGCAAAGAGGTGCCGGAGGTGAGTACGTCTGAGTGCCCCTTCTGTGAAACTGCTGCGGCGGAGGGTCAGGACCTGCTGGCGGTCGTCGCCAATACGTGCCAGAAGAACTACATTGAGGGTCTCGCGGGCCTGGCGTGTCCCACCCAAGAGGAGGCTGGCGCGCTGTTCGAGCGTGCCGTATCGCTCGTCACCAGGGTGCACGAGCACGGGCCTGACGAAGTCAAGAAGTTCGCTAATGAGAGAAAGAGCATCGAGAACAGTCTGCATGAGGTGGACGCCAAGAAGCGCGAGGAGGAGTCTGCCTACGACGCCCTAGTGCGCTCCGTTGCGGAGATGGAGAGCCAGCAGCTGGCGGGGCAGACTGCCCTCCGCTCCGCAGAGAAGCTCATCGAGTTGGATGAGGACGCCAAGACCAAAACGACGGCCGTCACACGCAGTGAGATGTTCCCCGGTTCGCAGATGGGCACCCAGTCGACCCTCACGGTGGCGCAAATTGAGGAGCAGCAGAGCACGCGGCTGGACCGCCTGCAGAAGGTGCAGAAGGAGAAGGACGACTTGAACGCAGAGCTGGCTGCGCTGCAGGAGAAGAAGTTCAAGCTGCAGAATGCCGTAAACCTGGCCAGCAACATGCAGCTGCGCGTCACGGCCGAGAGTGACGAGCTGCAGAATATCCAGAAAGATATCGATGTGGCCAATGATCGCCTGACAGAGCTGAGGGAGTCGGGGATCGATGACATCGAGCAGGTGTGGAAGGCGGCCAAGAAAGAAGAGACGGCGGTGTTGAATGGCCTGGAGCAGTTGAAGGCGGATGCGGGAGTGGTGCACAAGGAACAGTCGCACCTCTCGCAACTGTGGCACTCGCACTGGAACACGTTTGAGGACATGCGTCGCCGCCTCGAGGCGTGCAAGCGCAGCATGGACAAGACGGGTGGTGTGGACAAGATCAGGAGCGAGAGCGACAGGAAGATGGTGTCCATCCAGGAGTGCGACAATGTACTGCACGATTTGCGTCCGCAGGTCAACAGCATTGCCTCCGACCTGAACTCGCAGGAGGCGACCCTGCGAAACATCGAGGAGAACCTGGCCCTCCACGTATTGCAGGCGCAGCTGAAAAGACTCGATGACGAACTCGGGCGGAGTGGCAGCGCACATGTCGAGGCTCAAGGCAATCTGGAGGATGAGCACCGCACAGAGCAGCGTCTTCAACAGAACCTACAGAAGAAGGCGCAGCAGACGGCTGAGTGCACTGGGCGCATGACGGAACTGAACTCGGGCATTCAGCACATCAAGATGCAACTTTCCGAGAAGCACTACAAGAACATCCACGAGCTGCACCGCCGCGCGCAGATCGACCATGAGCTGCACCTAGCAGCAGTGGCGGACCTGGACCGCTACTACAACGTGCTCGACGCAAGCTTGCTCAAGTTCCACTCGACGCGAATCGGTGAGGTGAATAAGATCATCAAGGAGCTATGGGAGACGACGTACAAGGGCGAGGACATCGACACCATCGAGATCGTGTCTGGCGAGGAGGGTGCCACCACCAAGGCATCGCGCAGTTACAACTACCGCGTGGTGATGAGCAAGAACGACTCCCCTCTCGACATGCGCGGCCGCTGCTCCGCCGGCCAGCGAGTCCTGGCCTCCATCGTCATCCGCCTGGCGCTGGCGGAAACCTTCTGTCTGGCCAGTGGTATCCTCACCCTGGACGAACCCACCACGAATCTGGACGAGCGCAACAAAACTGCCCTGGCCTCTGCCCTGGCCAAGATCATCAGCCTACGTTCCACCAACCAGGTGAACTTCCAACTCGTGTGCATCACGCACGACGAAGACTTCGTCCGCGTCATGAAGAACGAGCTGTCGGCGCAGGCCAACATCAACATGCCCGACTTCTACTTCCGCGTCTTCCGCAAGGAGAAGGACCACACGGGCAAGTTCTTCTCCAAAATCGAGCGCATCCCCTGGGAGGACATGTAAACCTCTCAAACCTCTCAAACCTCTCGGATGGGCTCAAGACGCGCGCCCGGGCACGCGCACACTACCAGAACGAACTGAACTGAACCATGTGATAGAAATCAAACCGTACTTCCACCTACATGTAACACAGAACTTTGTAAAATTGTAACCAACCAAAACTGTAATCATAAATATGCCATACTTCCCTTCTCCTTCGCTTCTTTCTCCACCCCAATTTCTGTCACCCTTGGCCCATCACTCATCACTGCATTGGTCATTCATTCGCCCATGACCGAGAGCACCTCCTGGAAGTAGGGCCTATCCTTGAGGCGCTCCCAATCCAACAGCCGCCACACGAAGCTGATGGGGTGGGCATCGAGCACGGTCTTCTCCACGCCCAGGCGACCGAGACACGTGTAGCTCGCCTTGTCAAAGCGCACAAACAACATGACTTCCGTCTTGGGGCGTTGCATACGCTCCACGACCGAGGTGGCGGAGTGCATCTTGCTGCCTCCAAACCACGACATGACGCGTCCGCCCTCGCGGAACTTGTTCGGGTAGTCCGGCTTCACCCCCGGTGCAGGCACATTGACCCACAGGAACACGCAGTTCCCCCACTCCACCACGCCGCTGTACTTGCTGAAACGCACATGGCGGTTCTGACTGGCCAGCACCATGACCTCCATCTTGGTGCGGCAGTAAATGTCCTCGCAAAGGACCTCATCGGACAGGAAGTGTTCCAAGTTGGCCTTAAGAAACTTGCTCTTGTTCCTCTCCTCCGGAGCAGGCGCGGCCTCCTCCCCTGCTTCAATGGCTTGCTGGGTGCAGTCGTCATAGTCGTCGTACTTGACACGCGGCACTGCTCGGCTGGAAGACCGCTTCGTGGGCGAAAACTCACGTACATTCGCTTCCGGAATGTACTCTTCTGTGTAATCCACGTCGAAAGGCTGGTCCAAGATCCGGGCGGACTTGCGATACTCGTATGACGATGCCACCTCTTTGTAGGTCATGGGCGGCAGCTCCTTGACGCGCGACGAGCGACGCGTCGGCTCTGGAGGAATGTAGCCCTCGGCCGTGGGGTCCTCATCAGATCGGCGCTTGGCAGGGCGTCGCTTCTTGGTGGCCAGCGCATCGGGCTTCACGCCATCCAGCCCCAGATCCTTCAGAAATGCATTGTTCCGCTCGATATTGGCCTTACGCTTCTCGTCGTACGACACATCTTGCTCCTCCATCATGATAAATACACTCAACCTAGCCCAACTGCACCCAATTCCACAACGCGTCCGTAAAGAGCCAAACTCTCTTCCTGTAAAGTGGGCGATTGGTGAGGATCTCAGATCTCATCCCAAGCAGAGTCGGGGTACACTGTGGGACGAAGGTGGTGAAAAACGACTTAACATTTAACTAGATTCAGGTACATCATGCAAATGCAGTGTACCACGTAAAGAAACCACGAGCAGTACAAGGAATATCACCCACTCTCTCAACCACATCGCATCAGATGAGGCAGGAGCAAGAGGAGCTCTCAGGTCGTCAGACGGAGACGGAGAAGGACACGAAGGACTTGCCTCCCATGGAGTTGATGAGCTGGCTCATAAATATGCAAACGAGAAAGATGAACACCTGGCGCACCATCTTCTTGCGCTGCCTGCGCGCAAGTGCTCGCTCCTCGTTCACACGCAGCCGCATCTCCTTTGCGATGGCGCGGTTGGTAAGTTTGCGGTCCATGTGTCGCTGGCGGCGGCGCTGCTGCGTCAGCATGGCCGTGCCACCCTGCGTCAGCGGCCCGGCCCCCGTGGCCACCACTCCTCCTCCTCCTTCTCCTCCTCTTCCTCCTTCTCCTCCTTGCCCTCTTTCACACACC
>Ga0308003_1001349_pt1 | contig 10802 bp, 8 predicted proteins | sample Neamet36_FD_203159 | JGI IMG/M metagenome (GOLD analysis project Ga0308003, IMG submission 203159) | Marine microbial communities from water near the shore, Antarctic Ocean - #36 | ecosystem: Environmental > Aquatic > Marine > Unclassified | place: Southern Ocean | collected 2014-06-06
GTTGTTGCAGATAATGGCAGCATTGCAGCTACTTTGGTATTTTCTCTATATGAGCTGTGGTTTACCAATAACCCCTTTTATGCTGCAATGGTTACACTTAGTGTCATTTTTAGGAATTAAAGATATGGGTATTACAGACATCAAAAGGGTCTTGAGATTGTATTTTATACAGCAGTTGGCCAAAGACGAGTTGGTTAGGTCTCAGAATATGTTAGATCCGGCCTTCCATTACACACCAAATGCAGATGGAATTAATGATCTGGTTGATTCATATCGTGAGGCTCTTCGTAATGAAAATAGTCAGGGCGTAGATCGTGCGATAGAGGTTGCAGAAACCAGTGGGCTTTCTTTAGACACTGACAGTTCGGACTTCAAGCGATTCTATCGTGAGTTCATTAAAATCGAGATAGAGTTGCTGGGAGTGTTGTTGAAGCGGGAATATTCGAATTACTCTGAAGAGGTTAAGTATCTATACGATGACGAAACAGGCCTTTCTGATCCTGCCTTCGGTAGCTATGAGGCTGACGCAAAGCCACTTGAGACACTAGCCTTAGTTACTCATGCGGTAGTTGTGGCGTCTAAACAAAGCGCTGCTGGCAAAATAAGCGGCAGAGTTAGGAAGGACACAGCAGATAAAGAATGTAAGGACTTCGATGGCTGTGCTTTGGATATGCTAAATGATGATAGCGGACATCCCAACACCCACATTGCCACCACATGCAAATGGAGGACTAAGAATACCTACTCACACGAAAGGTTAAGGAAGCGTGTTGCTGATCTAAAGAAACAATCTGGCCATTAACACAAAGTTGGCAGCCAACATCTTTATCGCCAATTAACGCCTGCATATATGAGTCACCCCAGAATATCGGGGTATAAAAACACCTAGAAAACTCTGGGTGTTGTTGATTAACAGTTAATTAATGGATACATATATGAAAAACGAATTAAATGAAATGATGGCCAAAGGCTACCCAATCTTTCCATGCCGCCCAAATGACAAACGACCCATGACGCCTAACGGGTTTAAGGATGCGTCGAACGACACATACCAAGTCGAAAAGTGGTGGGGTGATACGCCCTCGGCAAACATCGGTCTCGCCACAGGTATAGATGCCGACCTTCTAGTTATCGACGTTGATGTAAAAGACGACGCCCAAGGTCTCGCCAGCATGGAGGCGCTTGAATTTGAGCTAGGGCCACTAAATACCAGAAAGATCGTCACGCCGTCCGGTGGATACCATCTATATTTCAAACACCCGTGCGATGGAATTAAGAACACTATTGGCATCCGCCCCGGTATTGATATAAAAACCGAAGGTGGTTATGTGCTCGCAGCAGGTTCTGTAATTAATGGTAACCCCTATTATGTGCAGAGAGACATCGAACCTCAGGAGCTTCCCCAGCGCTGGATTGATGTATTGGCACAAGGCAAGCCCAGTAAAGTGTTAGTAGCGGCAAATGACACGTCTTTTGACGACTTTGATGATTTCCCTATTCTTAAGGGTAGTCGTAACGATGAGTTGTTCAGACAAGCAAGCTCCCTTCGAGCAAGAGACATTCCGCTTGAGGTCGCTGTGGGTGAAATTCTACATATGGCCAAGCTGTGCATTCCTCCGCTACCTCAAAAGGAGGCAATGGCTATTGCTCACAGCGTCTACGAGCGATATGAACCCGGCACAGTCAATAACACAGACTTGGGTAACTCTAAGCGTCTAGTAAAATCACACGGTGAAATGCTTCGCTACCTTCACGAAATGAGGAAGTGGGTATACTGGGATGGCAGTCGTTGGGTCATAGACGAAGACGGCAAAGTAATGCGCTACGCTAAACAAACTGCTATCTCAATCAACAAAGAAGCTTCTCAAATATCTGATGACAACCGCAGGTCAGAATCCCAGAAACATGCAAAAACATCTGAGAGCCTTAGAAGCCTGAGCGCAATGATTGACTTGGCAAAGACAGAGGAAGGCATACCCCTACCTGCAAGTAAGCTTGACACTAAGAACTTAGTATTAGGTGTCAACAATGGTGTTATTTCCTTGGCGAGTGGCGAACTAATTACGGGAAGCACTAAGGACCTGTACTTAACCAAAAAAGCGACAGTCTGCTTTGACTCAGAAGCACGCTGCCCAACATGGCATACCTTTTTGCATCAAGTGTTAGGTGGTGATGAAGACTTCATTCGTTTTATTCAAAAAGCCGTTGGTTACTCACTAACTGGTGACACGAGTGAGCAGGTATTGTTCTTTCTTTATGGAGTCGGTGCTAACGGTAAAAGCACTTTCGTTAACACCTTGCAAACCATACTCGGTGACTATGCACAGCAAGCCCAAGTGTCCACCTTCATGACAAAAGGCAAAGGAGCGATTAACAATGACATTGCCAGACTTAGGGGCAGTCGCTTTGTAGCTACGACGGAGACTGAAGAAGGTTCACGGTTTAATGAGTCTGAACTAAAACAGCTAACTGGTGGAGATACTATTACTGCTCGGTTTTTACACCAAGAGCATTTTGAGTTTAAGCCAAACTTCAAGTTATGGATTAGTGGTAACCATAAGCCTTATATTCAGGGTAACGACATAGGTATCTGGCGACGCATAAAACTAATTCCATTTGAGGTCTCAGTTGCCCCTGACGAACAAGACAAAGAGCTTACAACTAAGTTGCTTGCAGAAAGTTCGGGGATACTAAATTGGGCGCTAGAAGGATGCAGAATGTGGCTTGACGAAGGGCTTGGTGGCTGCGATGTCGTTAATAAAGCCACTAGGGCTTATAGATCCGAGATGGATGTAATCTCTGGCTGGGTTAATGAATGTTGCATCTTAGACATAAATGCAGGAGCACCATCTTCTGTTCTTTATGAATCGTTCAGATTGTGGGCGCATGAAAACGGTGAGTACGTCGTTAATAACCGTAAGTTCAAACAGAAGTTACTTGAAAAAGGCATACACCTGTCTCGAACGTCAAAAGGGTCTATGTATTCTGGACTGAGGCTGCAAGATGGCCTAACAGACTTTTAGCCGCTGAAGGCGTTAACTAAATAAGAGGCCAATTGGACTTACGTCGGTTGGCCTTATTTTCAGTGCTTGGTTTTGGTCTATAAAATACTTAAGTTAAGCGCAACTGGCATCACTTATTGGCAGCAACTAGGGCTTAGTTTTATGTGTCTAAACTCCTGCTTTGGTAAGCTATTTACTAAAAACTGTAATGCATCTCTACAAACACTTTATCACTATAGGACAATGCGCGATAGATGGCATTGCTACCTCCATAATAGTTAATTAAGCCGCCATTGAGTGTCCACTGTTGGTCGACCTCATGTTCCAACCAAAATTTCTGCATGCCTCCGCCTTGCAGCCCTTCACCATTTGCCGTAAACAGCAAATTAGCATTGGTTTGGTCATGGTTGAATTGATACATCATATGAATCGCTAACTGCCTATCTTTGGCCAGCTGCAAATCTGGAGCTAGAGCCATACCAGCCTCAAAGTCATGTATCTGGCGCTGGGCCCACTCTACTGTTAGGTTAATGTCTCGCCAGCCATTGTAATCAAAGCCAAGCATCACATCGCTACGGCTTTTGCTAGTACTGGCATTACTGTATTCCAAATTACTGAAATGTGCGGCCTCTAGCTTCCATAGCCAACTTCCCTGCACCAAACTCAAGGCCATACCAGATTGGTTAATCAGGCTGTAAACTCTAGCAGGGACGGGCGTGACTTGCTTATGCCAGCGCGAATCTAACACTCGTCCATAATAAAAACTGCTATCAACACCTAAAATCTGGCCTGTTGCTGCCAACATGTAAGGAGCATCACTAGTGTCGTATTGAGGATCCAGCAAGCTTGGCAAGCTTGACATCAAAGCACTTGGAAAGGCGCTTGATGGAAACACATCAACGCCTACTGTAGCCACTTTTGGAGCCCTTAACTCATGCTGCATCGCAGCCGTAAGTTGCCAATCCTGTAGATAATAATCGAACCGCGTGAGCGCAACTGGCAAACGCAAATCTTGCAACTGAGTCAGTCCAGGATAACGATTATCCAAGCTATTTACGGTGTCATTAATACGCAACATGTCGGCGCTTCCTTGCACCATATTTTGCCGACCCAGTTTTATATCCAAATTAGGCGTTAAGCTAGACTGCCACCAAAAACTGCCCAGCTCCAGACTCGATTCGTATTCATCTAAAGCAGCTTCTGGGTAATTACTACGCCCATTGAATTGATACGCCAGGTCATAATCAATGCCTATATCCACATGCGCGCGACTGGATTCTGCCCCTTCATAGTCAACATCAAGCCTAGTTTTAGCCTGCAAACGAGACCAATTATTTTTATTAGGCAGCGCTGCAGATGCACCATGATCGTATGCGTAATTGGAGTATAAGGACACTTGGCCCGAAACCTGCCAAGGCGATTGTTGAGCCTCTAGCGGCACTAACGTCTCTTCAATGACAAACACTTCATCGACTTCGAAGCCGCCCAAAAGATCATCAAAATCATTTGCCATAAGTAATGGACTAACCATAATACAAGCAGCAGCTAAGGGCCTCCAAACTTTGTTTTTCATAACCCTTAACGCCCCTTCACAAGTTCACGCAAACTAAACATTTGCTCATCTATTGGCTGATTATTAGTAATATTCGACAACTTCAATACCGTACTATGCTGACCCACTTTACCTTGTGTGGTTTTCATTTCTATTTCCGTAGCCATCCATATACCACCAATCTTTGCCAACTGTTTAACACTCATGTACTTACGGTAGTTATCTGGCATCATGTGGATGGCCTGCACTACCATAAAGTTATCTTGGCGCACAAACATATAGGATTTAAGATAACCTGTAGCATCAATCACTTGCTGGGATTTTGGTGTGGTTTCAATGACCCATGTGTCGGAACCAGCAACAGTTTTTTCCTGTAATAATTTGTAACTATAATCTTCTATATTACGCTGAGTCATGTCTGCATAGGTGAAGTCAGAGCCCATGAAGCTACCACTTTTATCCGCTGCTGCAATGCGCTTTGCCTTGCCTAATGCAGGCAAATATAGCCATTGATCATCTTCTTTTTCGCCAACATAGTCATAGGTTAAGAAACCAGTGCCTTTAACGTTTGCAGGGGCAGTAAAGAACAATAATTTATATTCATCGTCACCAAACATCTTGGTTTGACTACTCATTGTGCGTGAACGCTGATTGCCCTTTTTATCCACTAAAATCATCTGCATGGTAGATTCGCTGGTATTGGCTTGCTCTAAGGCATCCACTTGAGCAACAATCTCTTGTGCCGTTAAACTTGCTGCCGTGGTCACGGGGGAAATCACTGCTAAAGCGGTCAGCACTAACCATTTCACTAATTGGTTTTTCATTTTCTCATCCTCTATAAATCGTTGTATTACTTACTTTTATGCAGCCAAACCATGAGAGCCGGTGCCACCAAAAAGTCGGCTAACAAGGCTGCCACAATGGCAAAGCTAGTCAACAAACCAAATGCCATTAAATTACTCATGGCTGAGAAGAAGTAAGCAAAAAAGCCTGCACAAAGCACTATCGTAGTCACCAACATGGCACGACCTGCACCCTGCAAGGTTTGCTCAATCGCCAAAGCAGTATCGCCGTGCTGATCGAAGTAGCGTTTGAAGTTGTGCATGAAATGCACCGTGTCGTCTACTGCCAGACCGATGACAATGGCCCCTATGAGCATGCTGTACATGTCCAATGGCAAACCCAGTAGCCACATTAATGCCAACACAGAAATCACCGGCAACAGGTTTGGAATCATGCTTACCAGACCCAACTTTACACTGCCCAACATCACCACCATCATCACTGCAATAGCCACAAAAGCGATGCCATAACTTACCGCTGTGCTGATAATAGCGCTAGTGACCGTCTTCACCAGCATGGCAATCATGCCTGTGCTACTAACTTTTACCTGGTCATCAAACAAAGTCTCACTCTTGGCCATGACTTGATCCAATAGATCAATATATTCAACAGCATCTACCCAAGGAACCTTAATTGTCATACGAGCGATACTAAACTGCGAATCCACCAAATCCTCTAGGTCATCAGTACCCGAATTTTCAAATAACAAAACTTCCTGAGCGATAAGTTCTTCATTATCGGCAATCACATAGTAGTTTGGGTCATTCTCATTCAGAGCCTGGTGAATTTCCTTCACCACATCAGCAATGGAGACCACCTTACCAACAAAGTAAGTATCCCCTGTGAGGGTGCTTGCATACCTACCAAGCTCATCCATGGCCTGTAAACGAGCAGGCTGTATGACACCATTCTCTTCACCGGTATCAATAATGATTTCCATGGTGATTGAACCTTTCATTTGTGCATCCACCACTTCCGTGGCGATGCGCCCAGTGTTTTCTGGAGGCAGCCATGTGAGTGGATTATGAGAAAATTCAATTTGCGTCACGGCAGCTAGGCCAGCAATCGTAAGGACCCCGGTACCCAGCAAGATGCTGCGGTAATAACGTACTGAGGTGCGACTAAATACGTGCAGAACGCCCGCCATAAAGTCCTTATCCTGATTCACAGTAGTCCCTTTACGGGGCTTATTTTTCAGAGGTAATAGGCTAATCAACGCTGGCAATAACAGCAACACATAGGCCAGCAATAGCAGCACACCAAGGCTCGCAAAAACGCCTAATCGAGCTACCGCAGAGATGTCTGAACTGGCAAAAGAGATTAGACCTGCAGCTGTAGTTAGTGAGGTGATGGCAATGGCAAAACCAGAGTGCTTATAGGTGTAAATAATGGCATTTCTTTTGTCCTCAGCAGTGCCGCCACTGGCATCATATTGCTGAAAGAAAATAGCTAATACATGAATTGCTGCACCCACACCTACCGCCAATAGAAACGACGGTATGATTTGAGTAATGGTTTGTATTGGGACAGATAAATGCCCCATCAGCCCCATGGTTGAAGTCACAGCCATAAGCACCGTGAGCATAGGTAGTACGACACCCGGTATCCGCCTAAAGAGGATGCCTAGGAATAAAATAATGGTGGCCAATACCATGATTACAAAAAACACCATGTCGTTGGCCATCATCGTTTGTAAGGAGTCTGTTACTTGAGGAGAGCCTGCTACATAAATGGTGAACTCAGGCGTGCTGTAATCACCAGCCACCTTGGCTACAGCATCAATTATTTGGGCCTTTTGTGCATCACTTAAGGGTATTTCAGGCTCTTGCTCTAACGCATCTGTGTCACCTAGGGCGAGCAAATCATCGATGGATATTTCTTCGTCCACTTCCTGATGGTCAAAGGCCTGCATCTGGAGCATGATATTAGTAAAACTACCCTGCTCATTAACCAACAAGTTAGTCAGCAATGGATTAGCCAGAGCAACTGTCTTTAGATGCGCATAGTCTTCGGTGGTGGTAGGCCAAGGATCAAACAGCTCGTTTACGATAAGACTATCCGCATCTCCCGTAGTCACCCGTGACGTGATTAAACTATCAACAGCAGCTAAGTAGGGCACTTGGTCTGCCAAAGCATTGTGAAGAGATTCTAGTTTTTTCAAATTAGCTGGTGCAAACAGATCGTCTGAATGCACAGCAACCAAAATGCGGTCATCTTGCCCAAATTGTTGTTTGAAATCGTTATAGGCCACCCGCACTGGGTCATTGGCGTGTAGAAAACCTTCTGTGGAGGTATCTAAACGCATGTACTGCAGGCCACTAGCCAGAACCACAAACGACACTACCATCAGCACCAAAAAACTCTTTGCGTGGTCGAAAACTAACGTCGCTAAACGCCCAAATCCTGCTTCTAAATAATCGCGCATCATTTATCCTCAATCATTCCATCTGTCCAAGCAGCTGGGTCAGTTGCCAACAATGCCTGCATATAATATTCATAAAGGGCTGGACCCTCGTCTTGTAAGTCAAAACTGTAGTCGTGAATAGACCAGCGCATCAAGGTTCCTTGCATGGTACTCACCACGAGCTTAGCCATGTCCTCAGGACTTTGTGTACTGGCAAAGGTCCCAGACTCCAGACCATCTCGTATTAGCTGGGTGAACGCCTCTGTCATTCGTGTCATCACTTGCTGAACTATGCCTTTTAATACACTTGAATCACTGTGCAGTCGGTCGCTGAATAGGATTCGCGGCAAGGCTTTGTGCTGGCTGGCAAAACCTAGCTGCTTGCGAATAATATTCTGTAGGCGTACATCAGCGCTCGCTTTAGACTTAAACATAGGTTCAACGGCTTTGAACATCCCGCCAGACAACCAGCGCAACACTGCCTCAAACACATGATCACGGGTTTTAAAGTGTTTAAAGATAGTCGCCTGCGCCACACCTACACGGTCTGCAATGACCTGTGTAGTGATTTTATTCACCCCTTGCTCAGCACATAATTCAATGGTGCTAGTGACAATCTCTTGTTGACGCTGTTCGCTTGGTTTACCCATGAATTGACTCGCTTACTGTGGTTGATCTGAGTTTTTAAATAAAAGTAATTAATTACTCACCTTTGAGGTGAAAGGATAATGCATTAATATTAAATTAGCAATTCCTTTTTTAGATAAACGTTTTTATGTTATTTAGTACAAGGTATGGCTATAAATTTCTGATTGCAAATCAGTAAGAAGGTTGTCTATGAGTCTAGTTCATTCTGCATCATCTTAGTTCTTGCAGGCGGCCGCTGTAATGTCTCAGATTTTTTATTTGGTTGTAGAAGCTAGTCCAATTCCAAATAATACAAAAATCCCACCACCTGCCCGGTTTACTATACGCCCACCTTTTTCAGTAGATAACCAGTTACGTGCCGACCTTGCTAGGTAGGCATATAGAAAATGGATAAGCAGGTTGAGGCTGCTATAAGTCACCACTAACATCAAAAACTTACTGACATATTGCGACGATGAAAAGTCTACAAATTGAGGAAAAATAGACATAAAAAAGAAAACAGCTTTAGGGTTTGTTAGCTGTATTGTTAAGCCTTCAAGAAACTGAACTTTAATATTTCCAGCTGTTCTACTGCTAGTGTCTAATTTAGTGATAGGAGAGCGCCATAATTTGATACCTAAATAAATCAGATAGGCAGCTCCAATATATTTCATTACCATGAATGCCATAGCCGAGGTTGCTAAAATAACCCCAACACTGGTTGCAGATAACCCTGCAACAATAAATGTACCAAAGGCTATGCCTACGATCCCTCCAATAGCACCAAAAAAACCATAGCGAATGGAATTGGTAAGCGTTAATAAGACCCCGGGGCCGGGGCTCAAAATGGTTACAGTTGCGATCAAAGTAAATAACAAATAATTTTCCATATTTGACCTTTAACTAGGTGTAGCAGCCTGCTGGTTAAAAAAGATAAGAGAAAACAAAACCTGTTGTGATCGCCATGCTAAGTACCACGAGGATAAAGGCTATAATCATTTGTGTTTTAAACAATGACCGTAACAGAATAAGTTCTGGAATACTGGCACCGGCACTGCCGATGACAAACGCCATTACTGCTCCAATTCCCATGCCTTTAGCAACAAACGCAGCAGCGAGCGGGATCATAACGATGGCACGGGTATAGAGCGGTATGCCAATCACCGCAGCAAAAGGAATGGCCAATGGGTTATCGCTTCCTGCATAGTTGGCGATGAAGTCTGTAGGCACAAAGCCATGAATTATAGCTCCCAGGGATACACCTATAAAAAGGTAAGGGAAGGCCTGTTTGAAATCAGCCCACACCTCTACCCATAGTTGTCTCCACTTGTTAGGCGTAGCGCTAGAGCTAGAGCTACAACTGCTTTTTTCTGCAACTTCTTCGGGAACTATAATATACTTTTCAAAGCCAAGCTTTTCTAAGGCCATGCCTGCCATGATAGAAATGCCCATGGACATGGCGAAATAGATTGCTGCAATCTTGAAGCCAAATGTAACGGCAAACAAAACGATTAAAATGGGGTTCAGAAGTGGGCTGGAGAACAAGAAAACCATCATCGGGCCAAAACCTGCATTGGCTCTAATGAGTCCTTTTAAGAATGGGATGGTAGAGCAAGAACAGAAGGGCGTGATGGCCCCCATAAAAGCAGCGATGACGTAGCCTTTGCCATGTTTTGAACTGAGCACATTTCTAATCTTTTCTGGTGGAATGTATAGCTGTAACACACCTACCAAATAACTGATTGCAATAAATAGCATGGTGAGTTCAAGCAGCAAGTAGGTAAACATGTAAAGCACATCTTGTAGGGACTGTTGGGTTATTGCAGACATTGTATCGTTATCCATATTACTAGAATGATGGAAATATATATAATTTAACGCTATTGGTCAAGATATTTCTGTTATCATGGAAATATGGAAATCACACAAGCAGCTAACGCCTTTAAAGAACTCGGCCACCCCACGCGCCTGAGTATTTTTACACTTCTGGTTAAAGCTGGCCATGACGGACTGCCCGTCGGCCGTTTGCAAGAAGACTTACAGGTGCCCAATTCAACCTTATCTCATCATATAGCTAAGCTCACATCAGTTGGGCTAGTTAAACAAGAGCGTGAGGGACGGGTATTGAACTGTACTGCACAATACCCTCATCTAAATGCCTTAATCGACTTCTTGAACGATGAGTGCTGTGCATCCGTACTTTAGAGAAGCCTTGCTGAATTAATGGCCTAGTGAGGCTAATTGGAGCATATCTTTAATTCCTAAAAATGACACTAAGTGTAACCATTGCAGCATAAAAGGGGTTATTGGTAAACCACAGCTCATATAGAGAAAATACCAAAGTAGCTGCAATGCTGCCATTATCTGCAACAAC
>Ga0308003_1001350_pt1 | contig 10799 bp, 2 predicted proteins | sample Neamet36_FD_203159 | JGI IMG/M metagenome (GOLD analysis project Ga0308003, IMG submission 203159) | Marine microbial communities from water near the shore, Antarctic Ocean - #36 | ecosystem: Environmental > Aquatic > Marine > Unclassified | place: Southern Ocean | collected 2014-06-06
TTGGGCCATGTATCGTGGTATGAAACAGGATCGTCGCCAGCGAGAGCGCGATGATGTGGCAGACGATCAATACGCAGATGCACAAGCACAACAATCTCTAACTAACGATTATCGAGATCAGACGTTAGCTAATGCACAGGCTTCTACGGCACTTAGTCAAGAGAAGTTTGGCAATTTACAAGATCAACAAAAAAAAGCGCAAACACAACAAGACTTAACGAATGAGCGTAATAAGGTTATTGATGCAGATAATCAGGTTATTTCTGATACTCGGTTAAAAGGTCGGAACCAGGGCGCAATGAATTCGGTCATGAATGCTTACTCACAAGCCGACTTTAAGGGCGATGAGTTTCTTAGCAACCCTTCAAACATTGATGCTTTAAACGCAATTATAAGTAACAGTCCTTCTTTAATGGCTCAAATTAAAGGGCCTAATAAGGACTATACGGTTGCTGGAATCCAGAGAATAGTAGCGGGTACGAATGAAGATGGTTCAGATAGTTTTCGTTATGCACTAATGATTGATACAGGTCAGAAGGACGAGGAAGGCAATCCTATTATTAAGCCTTTGAGTCAAGCTCGCGGTACAAATGATCCTGTTGAGGCATTCAGTGCGGATCAAACGATTAAGTACATCGAACAAGCCATAATGAAAGAAACTGGCAGTTCAGCTACTCAAGACCAGAACAGTATGATGCTTTTGGCTCAGACTTCTAATGATCCTGAAATGTTAGGCCAACCACAACCACAACCACAAGTTGCAGCAGCGCAGGATACTGTAGTTGCAGGTCAAACTGTAGCGCCTGCATCATTAGCTAACCCTAATCCAGCCGCAGACGATGGTATACGTGGAGGAACTCCACCAGAAACTCCACCAGAAACTCCTCCAACTGATCAAGAACGTGTTGCTGATTTAGTAATGGAGGCTGCAGCAAAATATTCAGACCAAGCGGCTAATCTTGATCCTGATATACAGAAACAACTCGAGGACATATTACTTGATGATGTAATGTCGGTGACGGGTGCGAATATCAATGATGCTCAGCAAATGATAAGGGATGCGCGTCAAGCTCCTCCAGGCCGTGACATTGATGTAGGGCAGAACATAGGCAAAGTTGCTGGAAATGTTGGGAATTTCTTTGGTGGATTAGGAACTGGATTATACAATCTAGGAGTATCTGCAGTAGATGAAGCTGTTGATTTTGCCAGCGAGGTAGGCAAAGGTTACGACAGTACTGACCCAAACACTACTACCGCAGGTAATACCACAGCTAATACCACAGCTAATACTGCCAGTACCTCAACGGCATTAACAACTGGTGCTAAAAAGGGTGCAGTAGTTGCTGATAACGCTATTGAGACTAATACAGGATCAACTCAAGCCGTTGTGAACAAGGCTTCAGTAATGCCTGATCTTGGGATAGGCGAAGCATTAAATCTCGTGAATAAGAAGTCGTCTAAGGTAGATACTTCGAGTACGGCACAGCGCAAACGAGCGCAAGCAATGCTCTCTTTAGTTAGGCAGAAAATGATCCCAATACCTTCGGCTAAAGATGCTGCGAACTGGGTTAAGAACGCAAAGATGGGGGCGAACTCGCTCAAAACATTTACGCACGGTGATTATGATTATATTCAAGAGTTGGACGGATTAGGTAACGCTATTGGTAAACCGCAGTCAACATTGTCTCAACAAGCTAAGTCTAGGGTACAAAGATTATTAGCGGCTGGCGATAAGGATGGGGCAGCGCGATTGAAGAAAACTATTGAAGATGTTGGCACTAACTGGACGCAAGCCTCAGAAATGGCTATGGCAGCAGTTGGGGGTTCTATCGAAGATGGTAAGTTTAGCTCTACATTTGGGACTGTGCCGCGTGCAGGATTTGAAAATTACTTTATCGGTATGATACGTACTAACGCGAACTCAGTGCAATCGGTATTACCCGACGGGATGGATATTAATAACCTGACGGGTAGTAATGGCGAATTAGCTGTTTTAGCGGCGTTAGGTAAAGCTACTGCAAGGGCAATGGAAAACAATACATTTGTTACTGAGGATATTACAGCAATAGGTGGGGGCAATTGGATGGCCGTACTTGCAGAGTATCCGCCAGCAGCCAAGGCAGGGCTTTATGTTTATGGAAAGGAGATACATAGCGTTGAGCAGGAATTGCCTGGCTTTATGGCAGCGAATCCTAACATGACTGCGCAAGCTGCAAGAGCTGCACTTAAAAAAGTAATGTCTGACAACGCTATTGCTGAAAAGAAAGCGTTTGAAGAGGCTAGGGAATCATGATTAGTGCTAAGGATTATTTAGCCCAACAGCAGCAGGAAAGCAGTCAGGAGTACGCAGATAACGCATCGAAAGCTGAAGCATATCTAGCAACCCAAAAGGGGGAAGCCTTTAGTGAGTCGAGTGCTTTAGGTGATGTGTACGATGGCGATACTGTGTATGACAGTGAGGATGGTCAGCGTATTTTAGGAGGTAACACTTCTGAGATGAAGAGTGACGACGGCTCATCCCAACCATTGTCGATTGAAGCGCAAGAGCGCATGAAGGAGTTATTAAACTCAGGCGAATACACTAAGCGAGCGAGTGGTGAGAAAGGCTATTATGGTCGAGACTTAACAAGCTATGTGAATGCAGACGGCGAGACAGCAATGACTCAGTTGATTCGCGAAGGCTATGCAGCGCCTACCAGTTATGGCGGAAACGATGCATCTACAACCGCAGAAGGGGCATCAATTAATGCGCAGTTTGACGCATTAAATACGTTTGATAAAACAGGCACTACGCCTGCTCTAGAGGCAATGCGGGATTACAATATTCAAGCACCTGTAATGGAGTCTACTTGGATAGATAAAAGAGGTTTTGCAGAGCGCGCATTTGATCGTGGCACAGACATGATGCAGATGAACTACCATCAATTTGGTGAATTACTCGGTGACATGACTGGGTTTGACGCAATGAAGGAGTGGGGTGAAGAAGGGGTCATGCGCAACATGTATGAAGCCGCTCTAAGCCCTGCCGATGTTGAAACAACGGACGACATAGAATCGCTTACTGACTTAGGTAAATACATTGTTGAGAAAACTTTGGAAAATGCACCTAATCTTTTAGCAGATCTAGGAGTTGCAGCTGGGGCGATAGTTGCTACTGTGGCTACAGGTGGTGCGGCATCTGCAGTATTGGCTCCAGCTATGCTGGCTAGTATAGGTAAGTCCTTTGTTGGAAAAGTAGGTTGGAAAGCCGCAGGTAAGTTTGGTTTTACTGGATCTATGTATGCGCAGATGACGGGTGAATCTCGTAACACTCAATTAGCGGCAGGGGTGGATAATCCATTACTATCTCTAGGTGCGGGTGCAGTCAACACGGCACTTGAATACAGAGGATTGCAAAGCATATTGAAAGGCTTTATGCCCAAGGGTCAGATAACTAACGCATCAGGATTGGCTAAACATATTGCTAAACGAGCATCGATTAGTACAGGTATTGAAGGCGGAACCGAATGGCTGCAGGGGTTAACGAACGAATTAGCGATTAAGATGGTAAAGCCTGAGCATCAGGTTGATTGGGAAATGCTTACTGAATCATTTTTTGCAGGCATGGCTGCAGGCGGTGGTATGGCGACTGTATCTAGCACAGTGGGTGGCGGTACAAATTATTTAAGAAATAAGAGTCGCGTTGAAAACATAGACACTAATACTGTTCCTGAAACTAGCGAAGCTGTGCAAGCCCAAGTTAATGAAGTGGATTCGACAGACACTCCACGCGATACAGCCATATTCCCCGATAAGGATTCACTTGAAGATATAAATATTCCTGAAGATTTAATTGTCAGTGAGGCCGAAGACGGGTCTATGATTATTACATCTAACCAAGAGAAAGCAGATCTGCACAAAGAACAAGGCATGGGCGCGGCTAAAGAGTTACGGGGCTATCAGCAATCTAAACAAGAGATGCTGGCGTCAGGTGAAGAAAGAAGCGTAGTTACCCGCCGTGATGCGGCAGGGAATGAGCTAAGTTCTGAATTAGTGGCTACATCAAATGCGCCTGCGGCTATGGCGCGCGAAAGGGCTGAAGCTAAGCCAACAGACACAGTAGAGATTACTAAAGAAGATCAAAGCAAAGTACTTGAAGAACGCAATAAGCGATTAGATGAGGTGGATGCACAAAATCAATCGGCAGCTAATGTTGAGCTTAATCGTCAAGAATCTGCGTCATTGGAGTTACCAAAGACTCCTGAACAAGAAGCACCGAAAGTTGTTAATCGTCAAGACCTAACACCTGTTCCTGAAGCTGAGCAAGACACTGCTTCTCTAACAAACGATAAGGGTGAACTTCGTCGGACAGTAGATCTGATTAAGGATTTAGTGACAGGTAAACTTTCTTACGAAGCAGTGACCGCTGAGTTGAAGCGATTAGGTGTTAATACTGCCGCAGACATTAGCAGTACAGAAGTGGCTATGGATCGCGAAGCGACTATAGCGAGTCTGCTTGATGCTGGCGTAACATCTCCGTTATTGATGCGTGCAAAGGATGATAAGAGAGCGAAGTTTAATCCATACCGCAACGCTAAGGATATTTTAGCAGACGCTTCTGTTACTGACATTGCGCTGCAAGAGTTAGCGAAGGCTAATGGCGTAGCCCCTACTGTTCAGGACAATTTCAATGAAGTTAAAATGATCGCTAAGATTGTACAGCGGTTAACAAAAAACAAAGGACAAATACCTGATGATGTAAGTCAGGTTGCGTTTTTATTTAATAATACTGTACAAACATTAACAAGAGATAAGCAGTCAAGATTACTTTACACCAGGGGGCTTTACCCAAAAAAGAACGTACGCGATGTTTTAATGGATCACCTGAGTAAGTTTGATACAGAAGATCAGACAGATACTAATGCGCGTAAGTTAGAAGTAGCGCGTATTGGCAGTGTACTTGGTGTGAAAGTTTCAGCTAAAGAACGTATGCCTGGTTCTTTAAGTAACAGTAAAAATAATGTCGCACTGGCTCGTATTCAGCAATTAGTTGATGTGTATGACGGCCCACAGGAAAATAAGAGTAGGAAAGAAACTGCTGACGAAGGGCAGGCAATGTCGGGGCCAGCGACGCAATATAAGCGAGCTCAGCAACGTGCTGAAGAAAAGAAAGTAGGTGAGGCAGCAGAGCAGAAAGCGATTGCTGAGAAAGCAGCTAAAGCTAAACAAAAGGCAGCTAAAACTAAAGCTAAAAAGCTCAAGGAAAACGATAAAGTAGAGGTTACTGAGGATCTTGCTAAGCAATTAGAAGCTGCTATGAAGAACACTCCCATTGATCAGGTAGAGCAAGAGGAGATTGATAATACTGACGAGTACATGACACCAGACAAACGGACTATGGTTGAAGAGTTCCGAGCAAAAGCATTCGATTTAGCAGTCGTTAGAGCTATTTGGAAAGAGTTAGGTTTACCAGAACCTGATTACATGAAGTTAGAGGGATGGACACCTGAATCAGAAGGATTACGTTTTGAAAACATAGTAGCTCGAGTCGTAGTTGAATCTAAGGAACCTGCTTCAAAAAGTCATGTGCGTCGTTTACTTGGAACCAAGAGTGATCGAGCGCCACTTATTGAAATGCTTGCGGAAGCACCTAATGATCAAAAGCGGATTGAGATATTAATTGAGCAACCCTCACTTATTGAACGTCCTACATACGACTACGATGCTGCCTTATTAGATGGTGAACGTGAACAGGCTTTATGGGAAGTTAATGAAGGTGAGGGCGCTCGCCAAGTTAATCCTGGTGTCTCTGTTCCTGAAGATAGTCCAGAACAAGCTTCTGTAAAGTCATTTTTTAATCGTTTAGGAGGATTAGAAGTACATGACGATACGCTTGATGAAGTTCAGCTTACTGATGAGTTACTTGATTACACGCCTTCGCCAATGAGTGAGAGCGTTGTTAATGGCATCAGAGTAATGTCTGCGGATGCACCAGTAGCGCCTGCTTCAACTTCAGCACCTAAGTTTAAGTTTGGACGTATTTTTAAAGGCAGAGACAATGTTATTGGGTTTAGCGACGAGAACTCAGGGCCAGCACTTCGCAACACTACGGTAGCTAAAGGCAAAAACTTACTAAAGGCTTTCGCGCAATCTGAGAACTGGAGTGGGTATTTATTCTTAGACGCTATCCGTTTAACTCAGATGGGACTTGGTAAAGAAGCTGGATCAGATAGTAGACCTAATCACACGATGGGTGATCTGCTTCGTGGTTTTTATACAGCACTTGATCGTATGAGTGTGGGGCCAGAAGTTGACGGGGTGGATGTACGCAGGCTGTACAAAGCGAATAACGTAACTGATGATCTTGTAATCCATATAGATACTGAGGGCAAGGCGGTCACGTTAGGCGAGGCTAAAAGAGCAGATCATAAGTTGAACCCAGATAATCCTAGTTGGATGCGGGGGATTGATCGTGAAGCTATACAAGATGAAGTTGATCTTCTTAACAAAGAGTTAGGCAAAACTTACAGGCGATTACGCGCTAAGTTAAAATCGGAACCGAACAACTCTGAACTAAAGCATGCAGTCAGTTACATGGAACGCCAAATGGAGCGGTTTACTGACAGGGATGGTATGGATCAACCGTCTGCTAATCCAGTTGGTGACAATGTTGCTTATGATTCTGATCGTAAGGAGGCTAAGAATAAAGGATTGGAGCGAACTCAAGCAGAACGCAAAGCTATTCGGAAGTATGCCCCTAATGTAGAAGCGATTAACGATGCGATTGTGCAGGTCTGGAATCGTGCGCGTACTGCTGTGTACGACAATACGATGGGGATGGACCAAGACGCTCCGCAAGACACAGAGAGTCCTGATAATGTGGATCGGGTTCAGGGCCGTCAAGGATTGGTTGGGGATTTTGAGGCTATAGATAACCAAGAGCCAGACTACGATGAGAAGAACCAAGAGACTGATCCTGATTCAGATAAGATTGAAGCCTATTATGGCGAAGGCACTGCTGCTGCAGAGTCGGCAAAAGAACAGAAAAAGGGATACGTTAAAGCGTCAACCGCACCGACGACAGGGCGGCCTAGAAGGGAAGGGACTTTAGGTGTACCAGTAACCCGAGGGGAGTCAAAGGCAACACCCGCTAAAGCTGCTGCATACAAACCAAAGGCTAAGTCTACGTTTTTGGGTAATGGCCTAAGTAAGTTTACTAATGAGATACAACAGCTACTAGATTATGTGCAATCTTCAAAGATTGGTTTGAAGTTACCGCTGGTTGTTATTGCTGAAAGTGATTTGAACGCGAAGAGTTTGCCCGAGTTAGATGCTAAAACAATCAACAAGCTGCGTCGCAACATGGCAAAGGGACATAACGGTGCATTTTTGTCGATGGGTACTTATGGCATTATTGTTCTGAGAGCTCCCACTGCGGGTTCGGCAAATAAGAATCGTGCTAATGCGCTTGCTATCATGAGTCATGAAATAGGGCATGCTGTATTTGAGAGTATGTCAGTTGACTACCAAGGTATTCTTCAAAAGGCGTATACCGAACAAGGGAATCAAGGTGATGGTGCGCAGATGCGTGAATGGGTTGCTGACCAAGTAGCGCATTATATTGCAGCTCGCGGCAAGACTGCAATGAAAGGTAATGCTAATGAGTTTACTAAAGCGATTGCTAAGATTGCAGATGCACTCGTAGGACTATGGCGCACTGCGACTAGAGCGTTAATGGAAAACGGAGTCTACATTGATTTTAGCTATTATTTTGATTCAGTAATATCAGAACGTGATGCTGCATTCCGTCTAAATGTGCCTAATACTAATTTATATAATCTCACTAACAAAGAAGCTGTTCAGCAACTAAGGTCAACGGGCGCTAGAGCTAAGCAAGCAATGAAAGGCGGTTGGCGTCCAATTACTAAGGTTGTACGTTCTGTTTATTCACGGCTATCTGATTACAGCAAAGATCTATCTGCTGAGTTATACCAGAAGTCACAGACTAAAGGCGTACAGGCGTATGAGCAGTTACAGCGGTTTTTGAATAACGAAATGTTGGGTGAGTTTTCTAAGCTAGAGCGAAGAATAGGTGACAAGGACTTGAAGCAAGCCTTTGTGGATTTGAGAGCAGGAAATCTAAACGCTAATGCTAGAGCTTTACGGAAGGTAATTGACAGTACGAACAAACTTTTAAAAGATTATGTACCTACGATGCACTTCAGGAAAAACTTTATGCCTGAAGCTTTTGATCATGAGGCTATTGAAAAGAATCGTGTTGTGTTTGAGAAGATGCTGGTTGATGCCGGTATTGTTAGTAGCGCAGACGTAACAACAATGGTTCAGGATTTATTGTACTCACAAGGAGTTACAGATTTTAGTCTTGCACCAGGCAGGGCTGTTAGTACGCATCAGTCAGTGAATCAAATCTTAACTGTGATTAGTTCGCAGAAGTTAATGGATGCAGGGTTCTTGTTAGATAATCCGCACGCTATTATGAGTCATTACATTGGGACAAGCGCGAAAAGAGTGGCGTGGGAGTTTAAGTTTGGGGGTTACACAGACAAGTATAAAGGGGACGCTAGGACAATTCGTTATAGTCTGCTTTCTCAAGCTGGGTACGATGTATCAAGTATGGGTGCTAAGGAAGCAGAAACATTATCTCTCGAAGCAGGTTTAGAGAAAGATGGTTTATTCTATTCTCCTAATCACCGTATCCAACAATACATGGAACAGGTAAGAACTGACTACGGTGAATCTGGTGTTAAAGAAGTAAAAGAATTATTAGACAGCGCGTTAGGCAGAGCAGGTAACGACATTCCTTCATCATTGCGTACCTCATTTGATTGGGTAACTACATGGATGAACCTCACATTATTAGGATTCTCAGGAGTGGCTTCATTACCAGAGTTGGCTGGTTCAGTGGTTCGTGCTCGAGGCCAATTAAGTGCAGCTGATTTTGTAGATGTGATTAAAGACTTAAAAGGCGCTAGGCAGTTTGCATTGGATGTGGGTTTAATACTGACTGATGGCGCTTCACAAATGGCACTTGAAACGATGGGTGCGCAATACTCTAGCCCAATGCAACATAAAATCAGTCAAGTGTTTTTTAAAATAAATGGGCAAGACTTTATTACGAAGTTATCTCGAACATTAGCTCTATCAACAGGTAAGAAGTTTTTAGTGAATGCGGCTGAACGAGTAAACGCTGGCGATAAAGCGGCAGTCGATGAATTAGCAATGATTCAAACTGATGCAGCAAAGGTTAATCAATGGGTTAAAGATGGTATGCCTAGTGATAATCACGAGATTAATAAGGCATTGACTCAGTTTGTGTACGAAGCATCTATTATGCCTTCTAAGTTTGAAGCAACTAAGTGGGGTAATAACCCTTACTGGAAATTAGCCTGGCACTTGAAGCAATTCTTTTATTCTTACGGCACAATTATTGTTGGAGGCATTGCTCGGCATACTTATCAGAACTATCAGCAAGCGGTTAAGAACGGCACAGCCCCTCCTGCCGCCGCGCTTATGGCATCAACACCATTACTTATTGCAGGTCTTGTGTTTATGCCGCTTGCTGGGTTGTCTGAAGAACTGCGTGAACTTATAAAAGGTACTAGTCGTACTGACAGAATGCGTGGAGGGGAATATGCAAAGCATCTATTATCAAAGACAGGCGGCTTAGGTCCATTTGAGATGTTAGGTTCAATGCACCAAGCATACGAATGGAACAATTCTATTATTGCTTCAACAACACCGATTACAGGTTTTATAGAAACAATGCTTAGCTCAGATGTTAGTGGGGATAAGAAACTACAGCGTCTAATACCATTTTACTCTCAAAAAGCGTTGGGTGGACTATATGATTAAATATAGTTAGTGAAATAGTAGTTCAACTAATATAATTGCTTGGCATGTCAATGCTGAGAACAACCCTTTAGAGGTCAAAAATGGCGTACTACGATACGATTAATTTAGTAAAAGGCGACACGCTGCCTGAACTAAACCTTACATTGCGTGATTCGAACACTGCTGCGACGGGAAAAGTCCTAAACGCAGAAGACGCATCGACGTGGGCTCCAATTGATCTTACGAGCACGACAGTACGCTTAAAATTCAAAGCACTCGGTTCTACCGACGTTAAATCCACCATTACTATGAGTCGACATGCGCCTTACACGGACGGCAGAGTGTTTATGCTTTGGCCTACAGGAGTGTTAGACGCGGCTGGTACTTTTATTGGTGAAGTTGAGATTACTAAAGACAGCGGTGGAGTACACACTGTTTTTGACCAGCTTAAATTTAAGGTGCGTGGCGACTACTAATGGCTATTAGCGCGCAGGTACTCGGTCAGAACATTCAACTTAGTGAAATCACTATAGTTGACCGCGCGCAATTACCCCTTATTTCTTCAGCCACTCCTTACGCGGGCATCCAGTATCAAAATCTGGTAGCCAGAACTAGCGTTAAGAAGATGGTGGCTGCACGTATCTTTACTGATGCAGATCCGAAGAACCGAATCCTTACTGAAGCAACGGGCATTACTGATCTATCGGCTATGTCGCTTTCTAAGCCTTTAGACGATCAAGCCACGCTAGCTGATGTGACTGCTTTCTCGTTATCGCGAGGGTTTGACGAGTCACTGTCTACTTCAGAAACATTTGTGTTCTCCGTTCATTTTGAACGCAGCTTTTTTGACTATGTTGCGCTAGACGACATTAGCAGTGTCGATAAGTATTTCGATGCGAATAAGAACAATGTGGCAATGCTGTCTGACAGCACCGCGTTTGGCATGTCGACTGTTTACTCTGACTCTG